>Ga0272443_10000752_pt1 | contig 55041 bp, 43 predicted proteins | sample SSMAcet12_FD_193581 | JGI IMG/M metagenome (GOLD analysis project Ga0272443, IMG submission 193581) | Marine sediment archaeal communities from Little Sippewissett salt marsh, Falmouth, MA, United States - SSM-Acet-12 | ecosystem: Environmental > Aquatic > Marine > Wetlands > Sediment ... | reverse complement strand
CTTAAACGAATTTGGAATCTGCGGGGGATATGTAACCGGTCCGTTTATCTTGAGAGGCGCGGTTCAATTTGGCTCGACATCTTCGGGCAAAAACTATTTCCTGCGCGATCCGGTAGAATGGGAATACTATTACGATATCGATAGTTCATCGGCACCGTGGGATTCGACAGTAATAGACTCATCGCGTTCCACTACCGACGATGTTCGTCCCAAGGTAAGCTCGATCAATACTTTCCGTTTTAGTGTTTCCGGCGATTACAATTTCTATTATATGAACCCGATTTTACTCTATGCTGGAGTTCAGGCTGATTTCGGGATAGTAACTCTTGATGATTCTCCCATGGACAATTTCGAGAAAATCGCAATTGGTGGATTTGGACTTGGGGGAGGAATAATGCTTCGCTTCTCCGATTTCCTTTTCGATTTAGGATATCGGCGCGATGTTATCGGTTCTTCAAAAGGCGGTACTATTACTCTGATGGGTATGTATAAATTCTAAGCTATCTAATGAGAATCGCCCTACGCAAGATATTTTGATTTTCGCGAGATATCTTTACTAGATATATGCCCGAGGAAACCTTGCTTCCGCGGTTGTCTGTCCCATCCCAAAAAACAGAATTATTACTGCTACCATCGACCTGATTGCTTAGGTCTGCAATCAATCTTCCTTCAATATCATAGATTTCCAATTTTTCTGCAAGGGGTGCATTAATTGAAAGTGATGCATTAAAAGGATTTGGGAATAGTTTCAGCGAGAAACTTATCGGTTTTCCATCCTCGCTGATAGCGGAATAGTTAGTATTGAAAGTGAAACAGAACGTATCTGAGATGGAATTTGCCGGGCAATAGTCTTCATCGCATAAATCAGATGCAGACACAAGGCAAAATTCGATTTCCGAAGAATCCGGCCAGGGCGAAGATGGCGTGAAAACAAGTTCAGAGTCTTCAGGGAAATATTCTAATTCGGTGTAACTTGGCACGGTGTACGAATTCGTGATTCCTTCGATAGTAACATTGAGCATAATAGATAGCGGATTAACCCCGGCAGGCGAATCTTTCAAAGGTAGGTTTATGCTCATAAGGGAATCGGTTACCAATGAACCGTCGGGTGGATAAGGCAACCCTATTTCCGGTGCCAGTCTATCCGCATAGAAACGACGTGTCATAGGAAGCGAATCCGCCATGCATCCATCGGAATCTGCAGCGACTACTATTCCATGATCGATAGCATTGCCATGAACAAGATAAAAACTGGAGAGTGTTACAGTAACGGTGTCTCCTGTCCAAATAAGAGTAGAATCATTGTAATAAACGATATCCGGTCCAACCTTAAAAATCACGCTCGATGGATCTATTCCCGCTTCGTCGTAGATATAGTATTTCATCTCTATATCCTCGGTTCCCGGGCAACTCACCGCATTTTCCGGGCATTCCAAAATCGAGGCGATTGGTGGAATTCCCGCCAGATCGGGGATATGCACTCGAGTTGTCTCCGGAGGGATTTCAACGTCTTCTGTTGAAGTGTAAAGCGAGATAACGATTTCAGGGTCGGCAGCTCCAGTGAAATAGGTAGAATCAGCATTAACTAACCATGCGGCCAGGCCGGTGGAATCTGGTTCCAACCCTAAAGAGATGAGCTTGCATGAATCGGTAGTATGGAAAGCATCTGCCTGAAGCTCCAGGCCGGTATCGAGAGTAATACAAGCTATAAGTGAATCCAGACCGTCTTCGACACCAGTATTATGAACCAATATTGCGGCTTCGAATGGATTCTGCGCCCAATGATCGCAAGCGGAGCCAACAGTGTTGGGTACCAGCGGCATGCAAATAACGTCAGAACCGGTTTCAGCGGCTTGCCCAAAACCATAGATAGTACAGACTTCGCGATATTTCATGGGGTTGACATAAATTGGATTCCAGCGAATTGTAACTCCAGAGTCAAAATATCCTCTTCCGATAACATCTGCATCGGGTACCCAACAATCGTCATATAGATAAATCTGCTGACCAAAGGCAAATACATCCGGTTTGTCGGCAATTCCTCTTAGAAGCCCACGTGCTACAACCTGATCGGGGCCGGCGCCCGGGCTGATCTCGAATGCCTGCCAGAAATAGGGCACTTCGATACTGTCCAGAATATTTCCAAGTTCTGTATAAGAGCCACTCATGGCCATAGGGGCTTCGTCGTTAGTTCCTACCAGAACATCGAGATTTTGATAGAATCCCACCCTATGGGGAATTGTATCGCTATTATAGGCCATATAGCTTATTTTGCACGCGGGTAGCGAATCGATAACCATAGCTCGCAACTCTTGAGTGAAGATCATCCCTTCGGGGCCAGCAGTCGAATCGAAAGGCACAATCCACTGCGTGGCGAAACCGTCGAAACGAGTGCTAATATCCCCGCGATAGTCCCTGAGATGGGTAGCGCCACATCCCGATGCTATCCAGGTTGCGTTAGTATAATAATCGTCGTCCACGCGAATTATAAAAGGGCTGGTGGTTCGTTCCCACGGATAGTTGAAATCGTACATAATGGGTCTGCCCGATGTATCCCCGATTGCGAAATATGAATCCAGGGTGTCCAATTGAAGCACAACTCCGCCCGGGCCGTGAATGATATATTGCCCCATGGAGCAACAGATTATTGAAATAAGAAGAAAGATTATTTTTTTCATGATATATCCATTTAAATGATTTTCGCCTCTATCTAATATATAGCAATTTTCGAGTTGAATTACAAGAATCAAACCTCACCAGATAAATCCCGGAAGGAAGATTTTGGCCGGAAAAACTCCTGCCATCCCAGAAGAATATAGATTTTCCGTCTTCTCTGTCCGTGGATAATGAATTTGAGTAAACGCATCTTCCCGAGATATCATATATTTTAAATCCACCGCTTGAGGGACCGATTATTCGGCACATACCATTGAAAGGATTGGGATAGATTTCAATACTGTTCTTATCCGGTAAAATGGATTCGTCGATTCTAGTTTCCGCTTCGATAGAAATAACTGAAAATACAATATGCGACGTATCGGTCGAACCGCCGGCGTAGATAAATTGCCAGTCTTCGACAACTCGTCCACCGGGAGCTGGGATATATGCTTCGTGAAAATAATGATCCTCAATAATTCCCGGTTCACCGGGATAAAAGGGGTTACTCGATGGGAGTGAATCCGTAAATATGGCCGGAAGAAAACTGTCTGAGGAGGTGTTCAGCAAACATCCGGAATTATCCCCAAAAATGAATGATTCATGCACGGTAATATTCAGAGCTGAATTATATTGTATGAAAGGCAAAACCAGCGTGGCCATAATCGGTTCGCATGTATCCAGTATCCAACCAGAATCGGAGGCAAGTTGCCACATTCCAAGACTATCGTAAGCACGTAAGGTATCCCAGATTTCCAGGTAATATGAGTTGCCTATTTGAATATCACCGATCATCTGTGAGACATTGCCAAAGCTATCTTCTGCGACAATTTTCCAATCGATATCGCCCGTCGGGAGAAGTACTGTTGAAAAATCGAAGCGATACATCGAGCCGATAGTTTCTGTGGGCCAAACAGTATCCTGAACAGTTATAAAACGGGTTTCCACAGGTGATTCATCTTCTATTATGAAAGCTGTGGCAATACTGTCCAGCTCCGGCGGGCATTTTTCCCAGTTGCCGTATATATAAATCGAAGGCGCGAGAGTGTCTTCTTCTTCCGGGGTTATTCCCAGAGGAATAATTATGGTCGAATCCGGCGCGAACCGGGGATATACCGCCATTCTGCCTTCGACATCGAATGCCGAAAGCCATATATAAAGCGTATCCTCACTAAAAGGCCCATCGATTGAGCAGTTGAAAACCTCATTTTCCCATTCGATTAATGTAGAATCGCCACCCAGGCGATGAGCGTAAAAGCGGCTATCGTCAATAAAATCGCTTGCCTGATAGAGAGTTCCAGAGATAGCAATTGCGGCGGAATCCACTAAATATTCTACATAGCGGAAAATGGGAGCGTGTTTGGTATTCGGAATAATTATCATGTCGTCGATATACCATCCGGCTTTTGTTGTGTTATCATCTGAGCCCATGTGCACAACCAACTCTACAGTGTCTCCAATGTAATCTTCCAGAGAGAAAATCACCTGATTCCACTGTTTGCCGAAAATCTCTCCGGAGTAACCCGGTTCGCCGCCGGTGATTTCGTTGTACTCATCCAGAAAAGATGGATAACAACCTTCGGGTTGGATAACATTCCAATCAGAAGAGCCGCTGCGAATCTTTATATTTCCGCCATCCCAATTGCCCCGCGAGTTAGCTTCCATCTCGTACCATTGCCAGAAGATAAATCTCGGATTTTCTGCATCTTCGGGAATATAGCTTCTATCGGTTATCAGCCAGCTATCGGTGGAATTGGAATAATTGGTATCGAGTCGAGTTGCCCAGACTTTATTGCCGCTGCGAGCCGAGGGTCCGATTTCGGGAATTCCCCATTGCCAGTCATCTTCACCGGATTCGCTTGAGCCTTCGCTGCGTAATGTGGAATCGGTTTCGAAATTATGGCAGGGAATGAGATAAACGCGATGCAATCCGGTATCTGGAATTATCGAGTTAATTATCTCTATCTCTTCCGTGTAGCCGGAAGTGCTTACCAGAGTTATAGTAGAGTCGATTTCTGGAACAGGAATTTCGATTGTGCCATCGATATTGGTGGTAAAAGTATCCATTGGCCACTCAGGAAAAGTTATTTTAGCCATGGAAATCGGATTACCGTTATGAAAATCTCTCACTGCGAATCTGATATTTGTAGTGGGTGCTGAATCGAGATGAACAACAACTATAGTAGTATCCCCGGGGAGAACCGGATAGGAATTAGTTCTGGGGAGACATCCGAATTTGTCCACGATTATATCATAAGTTGCTGGATGTAGCGTGAAAAAGAATTTACCGCTGGAATCGGCTATGTCCCACACTCCGGACGGTTCGATAGTAATCCTCGCACCGGGTGAAGTAGTCCCGGAGATCCATCCGAGGCCATCGATTGCCCCGAAGATAGCTTCCAGATCGAGGATTCCCGAGCCGAAACAGGAATCTTTACCGGCAATCCCCTCATCGCGAGCGTAGCTTTCTATCATTGTTTTAATTGAATCGTGATCGAAACTGTCGTCGAAATCGATTAACAAAGCCGCGGCACCGGCTATATGGGGACATGCCATACTGGTTCCACCCCAAAAACCGTAACCTCCCCCAATAACAGTGCTCCCCACAGAGTCGCCGGGAGCGCAAATATCTGGTTTTAGAAGACCCGGCGGATATGGATAATCGAGATATCCGGTCACGCTACTCCACGAAACCGGACCTACCGAGCTGAGATACCAACGCTCATCGGAAAAATCAGTTGCCCCCACGGTGATTGCGCGTGGAACATCACCCGGAGTGCGAAGATTGTTAGGTGCTCCGGAAGTACCATTCTCGTTACCTCCTGCTATACACATAGCAACTCCCGCTGAAGCGGCATTATCGACAACCGCTCGCCAGGTAGCTCTATCGGGAGAGTGAGCATAACGCCACCCCACAGACATATTCATAACCCTGGCACCGTTATCGATTGCATATTGGATTGCTTCCCATACATCGGCTTCTTCGCCGTTACCTCCGGCATCCAAAATTTTCAAAGGCATTATTGTCGCACCTGGAGCGACCCCGGTAGCCATCCCGCTTATTCCGCGTCCGGCGGCTGTCCCCGCAACATGAGTGCCATGGCCGTTGTCATCGTAGGGCATGCAGTCGAGGTTCACCCAATCATATCCCAGATAGTCGTCGATATATCCATTGGAGTCATCGTCGATACCGTTGTCTGGAATTTCAAGATAATTTACCCAAATTGCATCGGCAAAATCTGGATTTCCCGGTTCAATTCCGGTGTCGAGAATAGCAATAATAACTCCTGAGCCATCGATTCCCACGTTGTTCCAGATTGTCGGCGCGCCAACTCTTTCAACATTCCAAACAATACTATCACCCGGAGAAGGCACCATCGGTCTTTCGCGCCGAGATTCCAACATGGCCGGATAAGGGATACTTCTCGAGATTTTACCTCCAAAACTACTTGTTTTAATAATCTCGATAGCTTCATCGGTGGCTTCAAACCTAATAACATTAGTGATCCAAAGCGATTTTACGTTTCGCACCGATCCGGAAAACTCCAGTGGGGAGAGAAAATCTAAAGCAGGCTGCTGATATGTTTTATTGTGGCTAACAAGAGCGGTTTTTACTAATTTCGTTCTATTTTTCGGCTCGATCTGTCGGTAAGTATCAAGCTCTCGGCTGTCTATATTTTGGAACGTCCAGTAAAAAGAAGAATAGTGTTGAAAGGCAAATATTACTTCAAAAAAAACAAATGTAAACAGTAATATTAATTTGTAAGAAACCCTTATTCCATTTAGTTTTGCCATAACATGGGGTGAAGCTTTAGCCGTTCGTCGGTTTTAATAAACCCCAGATACATTCCTTCCGGAACCTCGTTGCCCTCTTCGTCGATTCCTTTCCATGTGAGGGTGTAATCGCCGTGAGTTATACAGCCCTGGAAAATAGTTTTAACCAGTTGGCCTTCCAAATTATAAACTCCAACCGTGAGATCGGAGTTTTCGTCCAGTTTGAATGGAATTATGCAGGTAGAATCTACCTCGCAACTATCAGGATTAGCGATTCTGTCTTTCAAGCGGCAAGCGATTTCATTTGCTTCAGAAGCAAGATTGGATTTGGCCTCTTCACAATGAGTGTAGCGCTTCAGATAAAGATATGCTTCGGGTTCCCATCCAAGTTGATAATAGGTTCTTCCCAGCCAATAGATTGCATCGTCAACTTCAGCGGAGTTCTCGATTAGGTTAAATTCATCGAGAGCTTTCTCGTAGTTTTTATTTCCAAAAGCTAATAACCCCAATCCATAATGACCGCCCCAATAATCGTGGGTGTCTATAGCTTTGCGAAATTCGGTTTTCGCTTTAGAGCTATTCCCGCCCTGATATTCGCGCATTCCGATTTTATAATGTAAAACTGCATAATGAAAATCCTCTTTGGGACATCTCTCATAATAATCCATAGCTTGAGTGGTGTCACCGTCTTCCCAATAAATATCTCCAATAAATCCGTAAATCTGGGTTAACTCATCATCCAAAGCTAAAGCTTTTCTGAAAAACATCTCCGCGCGATAGCTGTCGCCTTTGGCAAAATAGTATTTGCCCAGCATCATGTATGCCGGAGCATATTGAGGATCTGCACCATAGGCTTTTCTAAACATCGACGCCGACTCGTCCAGCTTGCCTGAGTTGTAAAGGCTTATTCCCTCGCGATAAAACGATGCGCCTGGACTTCCCGAAGGCACGTGGGCACATCCCACAAACAAAATTGCGAAAGCCAGTAATGCCAGGTTAAGTTTCATTATTTTATTGGTGTTAATCACTTTTTTACTTCCCGAATTTGCATTTTCATAGCGATTTATAAATCCTCTTTATTTTGAATAAGACCGGTTAACTCATCGAATCTTGTTGCTGTGGCATAGCCGGCCTTGAAAGATATCGGCAGTGCTTCCGGATGTTCCTTGACCCATTCTCCTCTCTTGCGGTGAAGTCTCTCCACCAGCCTTTCCATAGCTTCGTCGCCGATAGCTGGCAAAAGCACTAAAAATTCATTTTTCCGGTAATGTGATATTATCCCTTCCGGGAATAACTCTACAATCATATCTGCAGTTTGCTTAATAACCAGATCGCCAGCAGCGTCTCCATAGGTTTCTACAATATCGTTCAAATTATGAATATTAATAAACGCCACGGATATCTTTCCATGTCTTAATAATAATTCTTCACCGTTTTTCAAGATATAATTATTGAAATAATCGGCGTTGTAAGTTTTTGTAAGCGGGTCTTTTGCCCTAACATTTGATAGCATATAGTAATTTCTTGTACGTTCGATAGCGATAGCAGCAGGTCCGGAAATATAAACCAGAGCCTCTAAGTCCTTTTCGTCGTAAAAACCGACTGCACTCGATTCACAGTCTATAACACCAATCAATTTACCGTTCACGGTCATGGGAACAGCGACTTCGGATTGAACCGTTTCCAGATCTTTAAGATAACGATGATCCTTGTTGATATCATTTACCAGAATTGGCTGTCCGGTCTGAGCTACTGTTCCGGTAATTCCTTTTCCCATGGGAATGGTTATATTGAGATGTTCTCGGGGGTATCCCCACGAAGCTTTATCCTGTAGATTTTCGCCTTGCTCATCGAGGAGCCAGATCGAACAATACTCTGCATCGAGAAGCTCATGAACTACCCACAATATATTCTCGGTTAAAATCTCGAAATCGGTGGCAGAGATAAGCATCTTACTAATCTCATAATATGATAAATTATCCTTGATTTTGCGATCGAGTTCGTCGATTAGACGTTTATTTTCAAGAGCCAGAACGACTTCACGAGCAGCTATCTTTAGAAGAGTACGATCGTGGTCGTTAAGGTTAGGATGCCCTGCATGATAGATATGAATAATTCCCCATAGGTCGTCTTCATATTTAAGGGGGATCACAATACAGTGTGATAATCCTTCATTTAAAAGGCTTTTAAGGGGATGACTTTCCGAATAAGCGATATTTTCGATTTTATTTATAGCAATTTTCAGGTCTTCATTCCCGCTTTCCTGAATAGATAACTTATTCGAAGGTGTTTCGAAAAGAAGATTTGCCAGATCGGGGGGAAGATTATTCTCGCCGATGAGATTCATATTATCTATTTTATCTATTGAGAAAACTGCGCCGCATCGACCGCCTGTTCTTCGTAAAATTGGTTCCAGAGAGGATTTTGCCGCCGAAGCTAAATCTGGAGCGGCACTGGCATTGCTGAGAACTTCTCTCACCAGTACAAAATCCTTGCGCTCTTTCTCGAAATCGTTGTATGTTCCCAGAAGAGCGCGCCTTTTCTCTCTTCGCGCCTGACTTGCCGAAATTGCATGTTCTATCGCAAGTTCGCCTATTCTCATAAATCCTGGAATATAAGAAAGTGGAGGTTCATTCTCCCCAAGATTTATTTGCCTATTGACTTTGCGTAAATAGTTTACACCGAGTAAATTGATAATCCAGATAAGCCAAAGCGAGGCCAGCCCTGAAATCATCACCGCGGCAATAATTAACCATAAAGGTAAAATAGTTATCTTTTTTTCGGAAAAAAGCGGATAATCGCGGTTCAACTCCGCAACCAGAAGGAACAGCCTTCCCTTTTGTCTGGAGGCGGCGTATAGCAGAGGTTTTTCAGAATATATTGCTTCGGAATTTCTCTCGTATAACAAGATTTCACCACGATTTGTGAAACTCTTGCCTATTCGAGCAGGAGAAAGAGTAATATCGCTTAAAGAGGGAGAATCGAGAATAATAGGTTCCCAGTGGCCCCGCCATTCGAAAATTCCCTGTGCTGCATATTTATAATTTGGAAGCTGTTTGCATATATTAGCCTGGCGAAAAGCTTCTTTATCGGCTACATCTAGAAGATTGTTATCGGTCATTAATGGGCGAGCGTCGCTGATAAATTCACGAAGGATAAGCTCTTTTTGGAATCTTTTATGAATACTCTCGGCCCAGAAAAGAGAAATAAGAATAGGAACCAAAATGGTTACCTGAAAAATCAGGAACGCTCTTACATAGGACTTAACCTCATTTTTTGTATTATTCCGGGTTAGAGTGTCCATTCAACTCCTTTAAAAATTCCAGGCTGGTGCGAGTTATTCCTTCAGCGTCAAGGCCATATCTGGCCAGAAGCTCATTCGGATCGCCCGACTCACCAAAAATATCGTTCATCCCAATAAACCTCATTGGTATAGGATATTCATTAACCAGTACTTCCGCAACTGCAGAACCCATCCCTCCATGAATTTGATGTTCTTCGACAGTAACTACTTTACCGCATTTACGAGCATAGCGCACAATTTTCTCTTTATCGATCGGTTTAATGGTGTGTAAATCCAAAACTGCGGCGTGGATACTTTTCGCTTTTAAGATTTCTGCAGCTTTGAGTGCTTCAAAAACCGATGCACCACACGCGATAAGAAGAATATCGTCCCCGTCTTTTCTTAGAATAGCTTTGCCAATCTCAAAATCCTCATCTTCTCTGGTAAACAAAGGAACCGGTTCACGTCCGGTGCGAATATAAACCGGACCGTCGATCTCTAAAATAGCCTTTCGGGTAGCAATCGCAGCCTGGTTAGAGTCGCATGGAACAACCACGGTCATATTGGGGAGAATTCGCATGTTGCCGATATCTTCCAGGGCTTGATGTGTAGCGCCGTCCGGCCCGACGGAAATGCCACCGTGCGCTCCGCAGATTTTCACATTAGATTTGTCATAACAGATCGAAGTTCTTATCTGATCCAGTGCGCGTCCCGCAGCAAAAACAGCATAAGTTCCGTAAATCGGTATTAATCCTGCGAGTGCCAACCCCGCGGAAACCCCTGCCGCGTTTTGCTCGGCTATTCCCATACTAAAAAATCTCTCGGAAAAATGTTCTTTAAAAAGATCAACTCGAATCGAACTGGAAATATCACATCCGAGAACAACTACACGTTTATCTATCTGTCCTGCCTTTAAAAGACCTTCACCAAAACCATCTCTTATGGCTTTCACAGGAAAGGTCATTCTGCTCCCCCAAACTCATTCCACTCGAATCCAATTTCCTCGATTGCCTTTCGTGCCTGTTCTTCGTTTGGTGCTCTGCCGTGCCATTTGGCCCGGTTTTCCATGAAACTTACTCCCCGACCCTTGACTGTGGAGATTATTATCGCGGTGGGCTTTTCATTACACGATTCAGCCATCTTGAAAACTTCGATCAACGATCCGATATGATGACCATCGGTTCGAAGAACATTCCACCCAAAGGCGCGAATTTTTTCATCGAGGCTTTTCAGCTCCATTACTTCGGAAATTTCTCCATCGATTTGCAGATTATTATTATCCACAATAAGGCATAGATTGTTCAGTTTGTGGTGAGCCCCGGCCATGAGCGCTTCCCATACCTGGCCCTCGTCCATTTCACCGTCGCCACAGATACAATATGTTCGCCAGTTTTGGTCGGTAAGTCTTGCTCCTAATGCTAATCCAACCGCTATAGATAATCCTTGACCCAGACTTCCCGTTGAAACTTCGATACCTGCGGGAGCCTTAAGTTTATGGGGATGTCCTTGTAAGGGCGAATCCAATTTGCGAAAAGTCCACAGGATTTCGCGTGGGAAATAGCCCGTTTCCGCGAGAGCGGAATATAACGCTGGGCATGCATGTCCTTTGGATAAAATCAATCTATCTCTTAATGGCCAATTAGGATTTTTCGGTTTATGATAGAGGACCTTTCCATATAAAACCGCCATTAGTTCAGTGATAGAAAGCGATCCTCCCGGATGGCCACTTTTAGCAGCGTAGGTTGACATGATAATATCATATCTAATTCGCCGGGCGAGTGATTCTAATTTCTGCATAGAGTAATCAGCCATATTAATTTCGATATTATGTGGTAAAATAGCCACAATAAAAAAATTAATATACTCTTTATTTATCGATATGTCAACGCGTTAACTTCTAAAAACCACCGGAATTCTAGAATCTACGGTTTACTCAAAATCGGATTCCAAATATCCTTCGGTGATTTGTTGTCTGCGCATGCGTTCCTGCATTTTTGCCATGAACTCTTTAGCTGGATGATAACCGTAAACTTTAAGCATATGATTCATGGCGATAGCTTCGCTAATAGCGGTAATATTTTTTCCCGGAGAAATAGGAATCGTAATCTTGGGTATCTCAACACCCAGACAGGTTGTATAATTATCGTCCAGGCCGATACGTTCGTGCTCGTCGGTGTTTTCCCAGAGTTCCAGATGGACCTCCAACTCCACTCGCTTTTGAATCCTGATAGCCCGAATCCCAAATAAACGCTCGATATCTACTATTCCCACTCCGCGGATTTCAAGAAAATGTCCGGCATTGGGTGCACCTTTTGCAATAAGCACCTGACCTGCGCGACGAGTCAACATAACCACGTCGTCAGCCACAAGTCGATGGCCACGCTCTACTAAATCCAGAGCGCATTCTGATTTACCTATTCCAGCTCTACCTATATATAAAATGCCAACACCATAAACATCCATCATAGTGCCGTGGATAGAGATCTTTGGTGCGAACACCGAATCCAAATATAGTGTAGTTTGGGTGAACAATTCCTCGGTAGAAAGCGTGGACACAAATAGCGGAACCTTTTTCTCCTCGGCCAAATTAACCATGAAATCCGGAGGAGACATGCCTTTCGATATTATCAATGCCGGAATTGGGAAATGAAACAGGCTTTCAACCGCCTTGCGAGCTTTTTGGGGAGACAAGCTGGAGAGATAGGAAATCTCGGTAGTGCCCATAATTTGAAGCCGCTTCTCCGCGAAATCTTCGGTATAACCTGCCAGAATAAATGACGGGCGTTGCACAACCGATCTCTTGATCTTGCGAGATAATCCCTCTACTCCAGCGACCAGATTAAGAAGAAACTTTTTCTTCTTATCCTCATAGAATTTTTTTACGGTAATTTCGACCATATCTCCCCCAATGCAGCAAAAAACTACATTTCATCGTGCTCCCGAATTTCTTCGGTAAGTTTACGAGCTATCTCCTCTTTGTCTTTATTGGTTAAACCGCGATGTTCGTTGAACTTGGCGTTATATTTTTTAAGTTGGCGTTCCATCTTGTCGGTAGCTTCATCTATGCTGGCATATAGATCATCGGTAACTGCATGAGAAACCAGAAGCTGACCGTAAACACTCGTGGAAATCTCCGCTTTTTTCCGATGTTTCTCAACATCCAAAATTAAGTGTGATGAGAGTATTCTGTCGAAATACTTGGTCAGGGGCATAACCCTGTTTTCCGCATATTCCTGAATTTCCTGTGTCAAATCGAAATGACGGGCTGTGATTCTTAAGTCCACTTCAGCCTCCTTTTTTGTGCCTTTACGGCGGGTTAATAATTCATTTCCAAATTACATTTCAAAAACTTCTTTCAAAACGGTCCCGGCTCGATAGGAACTTCTCACCAAAGGACCCGAAACTGCTTTCTTGATACCCTTGCTCAAAGCATATTCCTCGTATTCGGCGAAAATTTCCGGTAAAACAAATCTATCTACCGGGCAATGTTTGGGGCTCGGCTGCAAATACTGGCCAATAGTAACGATATCCACTTCCACTTCGGCAATATCATCGAGAACCCCTCTTACCTGATCGTCGGTTTCACCCAGGCCCACCATAATCCCGGTTTTAGTAATAAAACCGGCGGATTTGGATTCCCGTAAGACATCCAGAGATCTCTGGTAATCCGCCTCGGGACGAATTCTGGAGTACAGCTGCGGAATGGTCTCCACATTGTGATTGAGAACATCAGGCCCAGCATTTAGAACAGTATTCAAATTTTTAAAGTTGCCTAAAAAATCCGGGATAAGAACTTCAATCGTTGTTTCGGGAAGGACTTCATTCAACATAGTAATAGTACGAGCGAAATGGTTCGCGCCACCATCGGGAAGATCGTCTCTGGTAACCGAAGTAATCACGACGTGTTTAAGGTTCATCTCTTTGGCAGCTTTGGCCAGATTCTCGGGTTCATCAGGATCTAATTCTTCGGGAGCACCGCTACCAATATTACAGAAAGTACAGTGCCGAGTGCATTGCGAGCCCATTATTAAGAAGGTTGCCGTGCCTTCAGAAAAGCACGAATTACGATTTGGGCATTTCGCTTCTTCGCAAACAGTGTTCAGTCCTAGATTTTCAAGCAATTTACGAACTTTATTGCCCTGTGGAGTTGCGGTAATTTTCTGTTTGAGCCATGCGGGTTTTAGCATATCTATTTACGTTTCTTCTTTCTCATTCTTGCCGTAGGTATTCTTAATTCCTCACGGTATTTTGCCACGGTCCTTCTTGCAATTTTGATGCCTTCGGAGTTCAAAATCTCTGTTAGTTTTTGGTCTGCCAATGGTTTAGCTGGATCTTCGGTATCTATAATCGCACGAATCCGTCGCTTAACATTTGTAGTGGCGATATTTTCGCCGCTTTCGGTTTCCAGACCGCCGGTGAAATAGAATCTCAGCGGATAGACACCATAGGGAGTCTGAACATATTTGTCTCTAACCACTCTGCTTATTGTTGCCGGATGAACCCCGACCTCTTCGGCGATTTCCTCCATTTTTAGGGGAAGCAGATTGCCCGGGCCATTTTCGAAAAATGGAAACTGATGATGCAAAATAGCCCGCATAGTTCTAACCATAGTTTCTCTGCGTTGATGAAGAGATTGAATCCACCACTGGGCTGAGTTCAGTTTTTTGGATAGGTATTTCTTAGTTTTCTTATCCAATTGCTGGCGATTTTTAAGCATCTGCCTATAAGTGCTGTTTATCCTCAATTCTGGCAAGCCTTCTCCATTATAGCGGACAATCCATCGTCCTTGAATTTTCTCAACAACTAAATCTGGGTCGACTCCTCCGGCTTGCATTGTAGTATAATCGCTGGCCGGAGCAAAAGTAAGTGAACCGAGTGATTCCATAGCTTTCTCGATCTCCTCGATAGTTGTATCAAGAATATCGGATAACTGGGGAACATTGCGGTTTTTCAGTTCCTCGAAATGATCTTCCACAATTCGCCAGGCTACAGTTTCCTCCATTTCCCTTTCACGTAACTGAATCAGGAAACACTCCCTAATATTTCTTGCTGCGATTCCAGGAGGTTGAAAACTCTGAATCATGGCAACAGTTTGCTCGATTTCATCCTCAGCCGGTGGCGGATCGACAATCTCCAATCTCTGTGCGGATTCGAGCAACTCTTCGTTACTCATTGGTAGAAATCCCTTCTCGTCGAGATTGCCAATAACAAACTCTCCCAGTTTCGAAAACCTATCGTTAGTTGTGGTTAGCATCAGTTGCTCTGTGAGAAATTCATATAGCGACTTCTGTTTGCTTTTTCCAAAATAAGGATCGGGCTCTTCTTCGTCGGGGTCGTTTTCTGGAAGCTGACTGCCGTAGATTTTCAATTCGTCAGCGAATTTATCCCAATCTTCGAGCTCGTCGTCCAATCCCTCGCCCAATTCCTCTTCGGGCAATTCCGGCTCAACTAGCTCGAGCATGGGATTTTGCTCCAGTTCTGTACGCAACTCGGTTGCCAGCTCCAATTTGGGTATCTGAAGAAGCTGCAAGCTCTGGATTAACTGCGGTGTTAGAACCTGTTTAAGCGATAATTTCTGTTCTAACCTGATTTCCGGCATGATCAACCTTTAAAATTCTCACCCAGATAGATCTCTCTTGCTCGGGGATCGTTCATGAGTTTCTGGGCATTTCCCGATATTAGAATATTTCCTTCATATACGATATATGCCCTATCCACTATTCGCAAAACTTCACTGACATTATGGTCTGTTATCAAAATCCCCAACCCTTTTTCAGCGAGTTCGCCCACTATTTTCTGCAGATCGCCAACTACAATAGGGTCGATACCCGCGAAAGGCTCATCCAATAATAAAAACTTTGGGTCGGTTACCAATGCTCGTGCGATCTCCACTCGCCTTCGCTCGCCGCCTGAAAGAGTGTAGGCTTTCTGTTTGCGCAGATGAGTCACTTTTAGCTCTTCAAGAAGTTGTTCCATACGCTCAATACGGGCAGCCTTTTCCAGGTCTGTGTATTCGAGGATTGCCATCAGGTTCTGTTCTACGGTCAACTTGCGAAACACCGACGGTTCCTGCGAAAGGTATCCGATTCCCAGTCGCGCCCTTTTATACATAGGCAAACCGTGCAATCGATCTTTGTCCAGAAGGACCTTTCCTCCATCCTGTTTAACCAGCCCTATTATCATATAAAATGTGGTAGTCTTACCCGCACCATTAGGGCCGAGTAACCCCACGATTTCTCCCTGTTTTACATCCAGAGAGAGGCCATCGACAACTCTGCGTTTGCCATATTCTTTGACTAAACCTTCAGCGCTCAACACGCTTTGGTTTGCGCTGGACTTATCGGTGCTTATTTTCGTTTTCTCTTCAATCAATAGTCGCTTAGCTTTCCGCTTACATTACTTTCAATTCTTATGTCTTCAAAATTCAAATCGGAATTCAATCCCACGCCGGATATATGATCGTTCTCGCGCTCGATTACCACCGGTGCGCCGGTTTTAATTCGCTCGATATCCGGATAATAACTCAAGCTGTCCGACCAGAGTTCTGTGTTGTCGTTGGTAATAAGATACACATTGCCATAAACCGTGGCCTGACGAGTACTCTGGACAACCATGCCCGAGTCGGCCTCTAGCTGACCCGCTTTTTTCTGGTTCTTATCGAAAAAATCTACAACAATATTGTATCCGAAAACCTTGTTCTCTTTATCGAAAAAAAGAAGGCGTTCGGCCTTCAGAATTGCAGTTGCTTCCCCCTTTTCTGTGAACTCAAATTCAGCGTCGTACATAATTCGGTCCGCGAGTCTTTCGTTGCTTACGTCTATGGTTTGTTCGGTGTTCTCCGAACAGCCGGCGATAAATAATATAATCAAATAAATTAGACCAATTATGAAGCTCAAACAAGCTCTAATGTTAGATTCGCGGTGTCGATAGTAAGTACTCACATATAAAATATAAGCAATTTGCGTGCCGTATGCAAGTGTTTTGTTTTAAATGATAGTATTGCTGGATCTTACGAAGAATACTCGAGGTGTTCGGGGTATCTTTCATGGTACCAAATCCATTCTTTGGGAGAGAAATCTATCATCCTTTCGATAGCCGAATTTGCCAGCTCCAGACCCTTTTGAATATCGGCTTTTTTATCGCCGGTTCGAGGAATTTCTACCCATGGACTAATTCTCAAAATAAAAGTGCCGTCATCTCGACGATAGATAGCCATGGGTAGCACCGGGATTTTCATCAAATAAGCGATAGTAATCGGCCCGGAAATTGTACGAGTTTCATGCCCGAAAAGAGGCGCGGTTTGACCCTCGACACTCCTGGTGTTGGTATCCATTAGAATGCCAAAAAGAAATCCTTCCTTGATCATCTTGATAATTCGGCGAGGATAAATATCCGAAGCAAGATTAACGATACCGGCACTCTCGCGGCGACGTACCAGAAGATCATCGACTCTCGGATCGTAGAGCTTGCGTCCGATAACCGCCACTTTATAACCTAGCGAATTGACTATTCCGGGGATCATCTCAAAACACCCGATATGTCCGGTGATAACTATTCCGCCGCCGTATTTTTCAATATATTCATCGAGATATTCGCGCCCTTCGATAGCATAAAACTCTCGATTGGAGAAATCCACCTTCCCCAATCTTGCGATATCCACGAAATTCATGGCGGAAAAAGCGAAAGAATTCTTCGCTAACTCCCGTCTATTGTCTTTCTTCATACCCGGATAGATGAACTCAATATTTTTCAGTGCAGTTCTTCGATCTTTTTTCAGCAGAAAGAAACCTAATTTGCCGGCGATACGAGTTTTCCAGAGAACTAGACGTCGTGGCAGAACACGAAATATCCACATAATCATCACGATAAATATATACCCTATTCCGTGTTTAACCGGACGAATATATTTCCTGTAGAATGGCCCTTTTTTCATTTTCTCTGAGATAGACTCCTGGCAAATTCCAATAAAAACCTGTCGGCTGGATAATGGCCGGTTCGTGCGGCGATAATTACCTCACATATCTCGCGTAACGCGCCTTTTCCCCCGGAATTACAGGCCACAAAATCCGCTTTTTCTCGAACAAAATAGACGGCATCGCCCGGACATGCTGAAAATCCGCATCGTTCCATAACCGGAATATCGATAACATCGTCGCCCACAAAGCAGATTTCATCCTCGGTAAAACCGTACTTCTCAATAAAACTCTCAAATGGGGGAATTTTATAAGGGCTTTTCTGGTAAAGTTCGGAAATCCTTAATTCGCAGGCCCTTTTCTCCAAAAGTTGCGATTGCTTTCCGGTGATAATAGCAGTTTTCAAACCTATAGTAGTCAATGCTACCAGGCCCAAACCATCTTTCACTTCGAATCGCTTGCCCTGATCTCCGGAATCCGAATACCATATTCCTCCCGGGGTTAAAACTCCATCGACATCCAGAATCAACGCTTTCAGCTTTAAGATTTTTTTTGTAATATTATATTCTCTCATCATATCCTTTTAGTATAATTCGATTAACATCGCTTCTCTGGCATTATATTCAATATTGTATGATAAATCCTGCTTTTTTTGAATTATAAAGATAATTCCTTCGATTTTTAGAAATAAATATATCAAAAAGACATGCCGCTTAATAAAGAGTTAGAACAATATTGCGGAAAATCTAATTTTTCCTTGACATTTTTTTGATAGCGAGCGATATTGAAATACGATGGAAAATAACATTGCAAATAAAACCAACTCAAAATCCGCGTAAGACATACGGACAAACGATATAAACCCTAATTTTTACCCTGACAAACCCATATTTCCCGTAGGGGTGACCCCATGTGGTCGCCCGTCTTCCGACGCCTCGACGCCATTCTCCGTAGGGGCGAATCTCGTATTCGCCAATTTGCGGCCATCTCGACGAGGGCGGCGTATCGACCGGCACGGTTAGATTGTGGATGTTCGCATTAGCGGATAGTGTAATAAATGATTTGGTAATAGATGAGAATAGGCTCCCGGGAAAAATTCGTTTCTGGAATTATCCCAATCCATTTAATTCTACTGTTAAATTTACTATGGATTTTACACCGGAACAAATCGAGATATTCGATGTGAACGGGCGATTGGTCGATACAATACAAACGGGAGGGTCTGAGACCCTCCCCTACGAAGTAATCTGGGAACCGGAAAGTCTATGTTCGGGGGTGTATTTCGCAAAAGCTAAAAGGGGAGATATTTCTGTAACTGCCAAATTAGTTTATTTGCAATAAAACCGTTTGTTTTTTGTTTTGAATGTGTTCTATTAATAATGAACTTAAAAATAAGGAGAACAAAATGAAAAACGCTATTCTTTTCCTGCTTCTTGTAATGGCCACAGTAGCTGTTGCCGATTGCCAGGCATACCCTTGTAGTCTAAGATGCAAACTTATAGACTGGCTGGACGCACCGAGTAACAACGAATTTTTCCATCGCGGTAATTCGACTTGGCCTTTTATGTATAGCTATTCCGGCACGGGTAGCTGGGATCTGGCTATGGGGGATTCCTTTATGGTCTGGCTTTCCGGAAATAGAAGTATAAAATATATTGACCCTTGGGATTCAACTCAAATAGATACGTTTTTTACCGATTCAGGATTTGTTTCAGCAGACTTGGTGGGTTGTGCTATTGATAGCGTTAGGGTTTTCGTTGTTGGCGATGGATTTATCTTCGCATTCGATTTCAGAGGGACTTATGCAAGGTATTGGTCATATATGCATACGCCAGGCGCCTCTTACCATTTTGCGGCTTTGGAGGATAGCTTTCTATATACGTGGACGCCCGGAGATTTAGTCTGCATCAATGTCGCCGATCCGGAATCGATATTTATCTATCGGACGTATTCACCTATCGGAGGTAACTCGGGATTAGTTGTTCGAGACGGTTATGCTTATTTGGGCAGAGCCTCTACGTTTGACGATGACAGCACATTTCGTGCTTGGCCTGAGGTAGGAGTTGCTAAGATAGACATGGTAAATTCGGCAACGCCTGTAAACACATTTGGAGGCTATTATTGCGAGAATCGCTTCTTTGGCGATCTTGCTACCGATGGGGATTTCGTTTTCCACGTTAATACAGAGATGAGCGACGGGCCTGCGTGGACAATAGGCGAAAGCTACTTATACGTTCTCGGCACGGACACGAGTTACAATTTCGTTTCGCATTGGGATGGGCAGGGCGTTTTTAGCATCGATGTTATCGATACACACCTTGTTGTAGCGGGTTTCGAGTATGGATTCTCTATTCTGAACATCTCCAACCTCGACAGCATTTACGAAGCGGCATATTACATGGATGATACGGGCAATATGGACCTAACCCATTTTGCGATGAAGGATAACAGGCTTTACGCTATGGGACATCCGAGAGATGGCTATGCAACGTTATATATGTTCAAATTGGATGATTGTGTAATAACGGGGCAGTGCGAAGTAAATCCATTGCCGAAAGAATTCGAGTTCTTCAATTATCCGAATCCTTTCAATTCGAGCTGTAAGTTTGCGTTCTCGGGTGTAAGTCAGCCGATTGAAGGTATTGATATATACGATATAAACGGACGATTGGTAGAAGAAATACTGGATTCCCGTTTTCACGGGAATGACAACGAATATATCTGGACACCGGTAGGCCTTCCTTCCGGTATTTATCTCGCGCGAATTACAGCGGGTAACGAATCATTTACTACGAAAATCGTATATCTGCAATAAAAACCTTTTGTTTTTTATTTTGAATGTGTTATATTAATAATGAAATAAAATAAATAAAGGAGAAACCATGAAAACGACAACCATCATTCTCGCCCTCGCCCTTCTCGCGGGGCTTGCGCTCGCGAACGGCAAACAGGGGCAGACGCTCGACAGTCTGAACATGCGCTATGTATGGGGGATGTTAGGTAATTATACCGGTCTGGCCCTAAAAAGCGATTCTACGGTTTGGACCGTAAAATGGGGAACGGATACTTTAACGGAAATCATAGCTTCCAATCCGGCAGTAATTGATACGAATTTTTACGATATGGATACACTCTTTACCGGCGTAATAGAATTAATAGACGATTCGTTACTCCTAGTTTACGCCAATCCGTATATAAGGACGGTAAATATCAATTCCAGTCCACCACAAGTTATATCAACCTACAATTCCTCACACCTTTATCGACCCAACTCGGATAAATTTCTGGAAGATAGTTTATTAATAACCCAAGATGCAGATAGTATATTTTATGAATTAGCGTTCTTTAACATATCTGACCCTACCAATATTGACACTTTCGTAACCGGGTTCGATGTAACTGCTTATGGCCATAATACGCCGTGGCACTTCGCGAAAAAGGATAATATTTTGTACGGAGTACTAAACTGTAGTTACGATCCTGGCCCTTATTGGCCGCACTGGAATACTTATATATATATCATAAACGTGGCGGATTATTCCAATCCTGTCCTCGATACGGTATATGAATTCGTCAGGCCTTACGGTTCGGCGTCGTCGCCGAGCGGACCGTCGCCCTGCGTTATAGTCGATAGCTTCCTGTTCGTGGCGATAAGCAACGAAGAGGTCCAATACCATGTGGAAGTATATGATATTTCTAATCCTACAGTTCCCGCTTTTTACGATTCATTTCCGCATTCAGGCGGGGGGCCTTACGGTGCCCTTGACATGGATTATCAAGAACCGTATTTATATGTCGGTAATCGAATATACGATATTACCGACTACCCGGAGACAGATTCTTTAATAGGGTATTATATTGGCTGCCCCAATGCCCTTATCCCAAACGGTAAATATATATACCGTATTTATTTAGGTTTCGAGATGTTCGAGTTTTATGAATGGGACTCGACGTTGGGGATCCTGGATGAACCGACCCCACGAAAGACATACGAGGATATGTTCCTCCTGCCTAATCCGGCGTATAAGATGTGTAATGTTCGATTATCCAATCCTACCCGAGGGGAAATCGAAATTTATAATATTCTTGGACAAAGGGTCGGCCAAAAAGACGTCGTATCGTTTAATACGGATTACGGATTCGACTTATCGGGATATTCGCCGGGTGTTTACCTGATATCCGTAAAAACATTTGGTGAGAGAATTACGAAGAAACTGGTCGTATTGGGTTAGGGGGGATAGAAATGAAGAAATTAATAATATTTATGGTGGTTATATTTATTTCGTCCATCTACGCAACGTTCACTACTACGGTAAATATCGACCCGGTTTCTCCTGAGAAAGTAATCGATCCATTTCTTTTCGGGGTTACGGGGGGTCTGCGGGTCGATAAGAACGCAGTAAACGATTCGGCAACAACGTCGAGGTACCTATCGAAAAGGGCATATGGTTTATTGGATACCCTATACGCACCGGATACCCGGATACCCTATCTGTAAGACTATTTAAAAACGCGGGTAAAACGCTATTTGGTGTGGAGACCTCGACGGGCTACGAAGGATACCGGGCATACTGGCAAACGCTTGTCGGGCGTGGAGATTCTACTGCAAGAGAAGCCCTAAACTTGAGCGTATCTAAAAAGTATTCATGGGCAACGCTGGCAGACCTGATAAACTTATGCGGCAAAATAGGTGCTACATTATTGATAAATTACAATGATTTCGGCGACACCGCGTATTTCCACACCGGTGGTGCGGATACGACGAGTATTCCGCATTACCCGGATACGGGCGCTATATTCGCCGATTTCGATAGTTTACTGGATTATATATACGGCAGCGAAAGCGGGAATACGAAATACGATACGATAAGATATAAGGACGATAGCGTCAGAATAGCCAGTAGCGGGGACGATACGATATACGCAATTCCAGTAATATGGCTGATAGGCGACGACATGCCGAATAGTTATCCGTGGACGAAAGGATGGGGGTTAATACCTCCCAGCACTATTTTAAATGGTTACTCATGGGGTGATACCGTTGATGACCACAAAGGACTATAACGGCACGCGAGGCTAATGTGGTTATGCCTATTTCCCCTCGCCAGGTTGCGGAATGGGACAAACGCGGCATAGTATATTGCGCGCGAGAAAAAAGCAACAATCGGAATTATTCTATTGTCGATTTAGCCTGGATACAGATAATCCATGATTTTCAAAACTATACATATTCAAAAATAGAGAGTACCTCTGAAAAACTTCGCCCTTTAGTCGAAAATAATCTTCTCGAATTGTGTTTACTCAGGGATTTTTCCGCGATTACAAGGCCGGTAGCGGTGTTAGAAAAGGGAGATGCCGTCAGGCTTTATCGAACAAACAAACAACTGAATATTCGTGAAGTCGAGGATTATCTTATAGTGATTCCGATTGTCAAGATAATGCACGATACTATTCTTAAAATTGGTATGGCATTAGGAGTAAGTTCTATAGTGGTTCATACCGAACTTCATTATAAGAGAGTTTTTCAATTTCATGGAAAACAGATATGTTTTTCTGATGATATAAGTAGTGTATACAATATGCTTAATTTATCTCATATAATTAGAAACATGAATCCCGAAGTTGTCGATATATTTAATAATATTATAAGGACATGATATGATTAATAAAATGGAAATTGTCAAATGCCCTAACTGTAAACGTATAAGGGCTAAGCGAATAAGCGGAAAACGCTGGGACTATTTTGGCATATACTTCAAACCTGTTAATGGTGTGTTAAAATCTTTTTGTAGCAAGTGTAAAGAGGAATTAACATTGCCCTTTTCCGTTGAAATGGAGCTTAAGAATTTGCTCCACGGCATAACCAGCTAAGGGCCGCAATACAGAATTCAATAGGGCCGGGCGTGGTAAAGAAACCCATGTCCGGCATTTTTTATGGTTAATAAAGAGAAATATAGGCAATTGTTATATAGGATTATCGGCGTCGAATATAAAGATCATGATATCGACGAGATAGCTTCGTTTCTCAAGGAATGGGTGAGAATGGCTTCGAGTGTTATCAAAAAACGCTCTGAAGCGAGCGATATTTTTAAATATCCCGATTTTACTGAGGTTTTAGATGATAAAAAATATAATAAAGGAGAAAAGCAATGCATGAAGAGACATTCCCCTGCCCTCTTTGTAAAAAAGAACGGCGAATAAGGTGGACTAAAAAGGAAAAGCCTTATTTAATTTGTGATCGTTGTGGAGTGCAGATGTTCGTAAGATATGAGGAGGGTATTATGAAGCTAATGGAAGGTGAAAAAAAGAGGGAAATTGATATACAATGTCCGTATTGCAAGTCGAAAATAACGATTATCATTTGAAAAATATTAACTTTATCAAAAGAAGTGTCTTGTAACGTTACGTAACGGGATGTAATAAAGAAGATAATTAATAAATAAACGATATGGAAAATTATACAGACAAATTACAAAATGATATTACGAGATATAGCTTGACACATAATAGATATACATATATACTAATAGGTAGAAAAAGACATGTAGAAAGGTGGGATTTACTCTGGTGGATGTTTTTTCTACACCAATCCTTGCCAATAAACCACGACAGGCCTTTCTATTTATATGTTTGTAGATGGAGAATTATGAACTTGTCGATAGAGATAAAGACATTAAGCTTATTCAAAACATGCGTGATTATATATTTTCGATTAAATAAATCATACCCGAAAATGATTTATAAAGAGAAACTTAATTAAAGGAGCTTAAAATGAAACCGACAATCGTTATTTTATTTCTCGGCCTTCTTGCATCTTTTATTATGGCGGATTGCCAGATCGTGGACAGCCTGCGATGTGAATTAATTGATTGGCTGGATGCCCCTACGAATTACAATTTCGTACATGATACAGGTGGTGGCGGCTACTATTACACAGGCACGCATCGTTGGGACCTCGCTATGGGAGATTCGTTTTTGGTTTGGTTACCGGGATCCGATAAACTACTTCTCGTTGACGCATATGATTTGAGTTGTATTGATACCGTTTACTCAAGGACTTCATTTTCCTATAATATAGTTGGCGCTATGATATCCGATACGACTGTTTATATTACCGCGGGTTCCTATGCTACTACTTTTTTCTTACAAGCTGATACCCTAAAATATTTAGATTATATAGTAACTCCCTGGGCCGATTATTGCTACGCGGTGGTCGAGGACAGCTTTTTATATACTTGCAACTTCGGGAGTATGGAAGACGATATAACATGTATAAATGTAGCAGATCCAGAAGCTATCGAAATTTACAGGACGAACGATGACGGCAGAGGTCGTTGTGGATTAGAGATTATAGATGGTTTTGCATTTACAGCTGGTGGAGTTGGAACTGTAATTGGGACATACCCTGATGAGATTTATAGACCATATTGGTATATAGGCTGTATAGACATGATTAATTCAGATTCCTCTTTAGCTGATACTTCTTATCATTTTGATAACCGACAGTTAGGCGACATTGCCGCAAACGATGAATATGTATTTTTCGTTAACTCTGCTATGACAGATGGTCCTTATTGCACTATTTCACAGAGTAATTTCTATGTTTTCGGCACGGATACCAGCTACGCTTTCGACGTGCGATGGTACGGACAGGGCGTATTTGGGGTCGATGTTATCGCGGAAGGTCTCGTTGCGGTCGGTTTCGAGCACGGGCTTACTATATTAAATATCTCGAATTTGAGCGACATACACGAAGTTGCATATTATATAGATTGTGACAGTGTGATGGATTTCACCCATTTCGCCTTGAAAGAGAACAGGCTTTACGCCATGGGCCATCTCGACGAGGGCGGCGTATCGACCGGCACGGTTAGATTGTGGGTGTTCGCATTAGCGGATAGTGTAATAAATGATTTGGTAATAGATGAGAATAGGCTCCCGGAAGAAATTCGTTTCTGGAATTATCCCAATCCATTTAATTCGACTGTTAAATTTACTATGGACTTTACACCGGAACAAATCGAGATTTACGATATTAACGGTAGATTAGTAGATACAATACCAACGGGAGGGTACAAGACCCTCCCCTACGAAGTAATCTGGCAACCGGAGAGTCTATGTTCGGGGGTGTATTTCGCAAGAGTGAAAACGGGAGATAGATATATTACCTCTAAACTTGTATATCTGGCGTAAAGGGGGGAAATAATGTTTAAACGTGTAATGTTATTCATTTCTCTTTTTACTGCAATATCGTTTGCTAGTACTACAAGCGTTAGCGTGGTTATACATATAGACTCTCCAACTTTTACCGTAGATAAAGGTGTGAACTCATCTACCTACGCATTTCCTTTTGGAGCAGTAGATGACACATCTATAAATCGAACGGTATGGGATAACACATTTAATGAAATTAAAAGGATGAGAGAAAATCTTGGGAATGGAGTATGGGATACAGTAACCGATGCCCCATCGAAAATTATTACCGAGCTTTGTCAGCCTATATCAGGTAAATACGCACGTATTTTTTTAGAAACTGACAGAGCGGTTCGCTGTAGTACGGGCACGCCGGGCCAGAAGGGGAGATACAGCCACTCATTTAACTGGAAGACGGCTGTTGGGCCTATGGATCCGGACGATAGACTCACCGCCTGGCTGGATTGCGGTTTGGATACCTCCGGTTTCGAGATGCCTCCGAGGCTTTGTATATATGGAATACCAGAAGCTCTCGAAGTATGCGATTCCCTTGGTGCTATGCCAAATTTCGTTCTGGGTAGGGTTTACGATACGACGTATTGTATAAACGATAGCTTCGACGTAGATACAGCATGTATTAACTGGGTTACTGGCGACACAGATTCCGTCGTAACTTTTCCCGTTTATCGCAAATCGCTCAAGCAGGATGCTATCGATTTCGCGGAGTATTTATTCGGCGACGATAGTTCCGGTTGGAGTGGACTTCGTATTAAAGATGGCATAGCGAATCCAGTCGATACAGACAGAATGTCTCTGGGCAACGATACATATATTGACACCCGGTTGTGGTTTTGCATGGATGACAGTATAGTAGAAGAAGAAAAAACATGGCCTAGATATGAAATAACTCGTGCTCTTTTTCCGGATGCGGTGCAATATCCCGATACAGTTTTAGAAGGAAGTGAAACCTGGCAAGCGTATCCAGGAGGACAGTATCGCAATCGATACACGCTTCGTCTTGCCGCGCGTCTCGACACTATAGCGGCGGCTATCAAATCGGTTAAACCGGATATTAAGATCGGGGGGTGGGTTGTAGGACCTTATCTTAAATCTTTAGCCGCACATAGAGAGTTGGCAAGCGCAGCTCTGGCCGCGGAGAATATCGATTTCCTGTCATTTCATCGATACTGGGCAGGTGGTCACATGGATACGAATAGATTGAATTACACCGATATAAATACACCGTTTATGTGCGATACTCTGGGCGATAATGTTGTTCATTCAAATCATTTTTTACTAAATGAAACTCTGGGCGATTTAGCGATGATGAATTATATTCCTCATTATTGCAACTCGGCGTGTCCCATATATATTGAATATGCAGAAGAGCTGTTCGGTGGCACCTACTCTAATAAACCCCTTGAAATCAGTGAATATAACCGCGCCGGTCATTATTATAAATTCGGAGGTGAATTCAATCAACTTATTACCGTTGCAAATGCGATAAAATTCCTGGAATTTATGAGAGCTTTCAACGCTTACGCAAACGACCCAAGATATAATCTCGAAGCCACTCATTCACATCATTCTGCAATGGGACATTCGGCGTATCCAATCGTGTGGGGTTACGATACGTTAAGTGCCAACATGGATTCATTACCTGATGATGAAACGATTTTTATAGATGGAGGCGATGGCTGGCGAAAATCCTGCGAATATGGATACCATGCTCCATGGTTAGCGCATAAATTATATAATAATATCGGGTATGCCGGATTGGAATACGAATTAACACAGGATTCGGTTGCTATGGCACCAATCGTATTTCCTTATGTATCAGAGATTTTTCCTGAAGATACTTACAAAGTAATTCCTGATAGTATTTACGCACCTGATTCTTTGTTCACTACAATTACCGTCGATCCGTATATCGACGAGGATGGTAGTATAATTTCTATTATTGTTAATCGCGATACAGTTTGGGATTGCTCTACTACAGTAATCTGTTCGCTAACTCCTTTTAGTCCTTGTACGATGCAAAGCCTCGATGTTGTAAGATTGGGAATTAACGATTCGATATGGAAAGAAGCATGTTATTATGTATATGAAGATAGCACTTTTTTAGCACCAGGATATGCACATAACGGTTTTAGATATTATTCTGATTCGTTAGGAGTATATTTGCGTTTTAAGCCTGTTTATATAGATTCATGTGACCAAACACACGAGATAGACACTACTATTGAAACAGATTCTACAAACTATTTCGCTATCACTTTAGATCCGATGTCGTTTGCGTGGGTCAAGGTTGTGCCACACATTGATTCCGTGGAAATAATCCTCGCGGAGGGGTGGAATTTAATTTCGATACCGATGTACACGGGGGATTCTTTACTGAAGGACATTTTCAATGAATATTGCCCGGCATATTGTTCTTTAGGTAGCTCGAATCCATTTTCATTTACAGCTGGACCAGATTCGATGCCTTCAATTGTTAGGTGGACCGGTTCGGGGCAATATGGCCCTTATTATTATCCTTTTGAAATAGATTACAGAGATTCTGCCAATATTCCTGGAGAAAGCTATTGGGTTTTTAGTAACTCATCAAATGCTTGTTCTGTAACAGTTATAGGGAGAAGATGTAATAAATTCATTCTTGAAATATCAAATAATTTTTCTGCAGATATCTCTTCATTTGACGATAAATTAGTTAAAATCCCTAATTCGGACTATATAAAAACAATAGGCTCTGTATGGAACGATAGATTGTTTACGTACAATACCGAACCATGTTGTTATTTCAATGATAGTACTCATGTTTGGGAATATGATAAAACAATAGATAATTTCCGATTATCTTCTTGTATAGAATCCAATCAAGGATATATTGCTGATATCGATGAAGTTGGAGAAACTGAGGATAATTACATATATTTTCCAAAAGATGATTATTCTTGTAGCCAGACTTACTCAGTTACCCGAAAATATAAAGACCTTTACAGAATACTCTTAACTCCACCCAGTTTCTCAGATATATCTAAGTTGTTTGTAGATCCAACATATATGTCACTTGGTCAAATTACAGTTAAAGATCAGATTACAGAGGATAATATAGCAAATTGCCTGGTTTGGATAGAAACCTCGGATACTATAGTTATAGGTTATACTAATAGTTCTGGTGGGTATAGAAATACGTTGATCGACATTAACGACTCGACTTACATTTTCCTATACAAACCCGGCTATCGCAAATTGCTCGTTTATCCTTACGGCTCGATGGAAGACGATACGTTCCAATCGGATATTGTAATTTACGGCGACATCACTATCGGCTCCGGCGACACATTGACGGTTTTGCCGGGAACAAATGTTTATGCGGCTTACCGCTCGGATGCAACTAATTCGGGGACATCTTCGGATCGTACTGAAATATTTAATAATGGCTATATCGAGGCGGTAGGCGATTCTCTATATCCCATTTTATTTACAGTCGATTGTCCACCCGATAGTGAAAAAGAAGCGAATGATTGGAAAGGAATAGTCCACTCCTCCGGCGGAACCGGCGAGTATGAGCATTGTCGTTTCGAGTATATGCGTTATTTTCAGGGTTACAACGGCGCCGGGGACGTGGAATTTGAGAACTGCGAGTTCGCTCACTCTTTGTATTATACCATAACTTACGGCGCAAACGGCGGATCGACACATCCTCTTGTCGAAATTGAAGATTGCGATATCGATACTGCCGGGAGTACGTCTGCTATAATCCTTTACGGTAGCGCAAATTCGTCATATGTGAAGCATTGCATATTTGACAGTTCCGCTCATTACGCATTCGAAGTTAAGGATTCCGGATATCTTTCTATCGAAGCGTGTACGCTCAACAGCTGTTACGGCGCGGTTCTGGTAAGAGATTTTGCTAGCGTCGAAATATACGATTCCGATTTGTTAACAAACAAAAGCTGGACGGGATGGAACACATATGATTGCGGAACTTTATATGTGGAGAATTCTACATTAACGAAGAATAGCAGTGGTTACGGTCCTAAAACTTACAATTCGGGAGTATCCACATATAGATATTGTCATATAAGCGGTTTTACGAACTACGGAGTTTACTACGATAACTTCGGTTCTGGTGATTTAGGAACAAACGGCGATCTGGGGCATAATTGTATATGGTCGTCGAACGGAAGCGCTTATAGGATATATACTTCGGGAGATTCGATTCCCGCTTATGGCAACTGGATAGATACATTGATAGTATCCGATCATGTGGGTGTTGCGGAATCTTTCCCAGTCGATAGTTGCGATACTGCGATGGCGAAGATAATTGCATTTCCCGAGAAAAAGGAAGATAAGCTTCCAAGGCAGTATTCGCTTGGCAATGCAATTCCCAATCCATTTAATAATTCAGTTGCTTTCGAATATTCTTTACCATGTGAAAGTGATGTAAAAATCGAGATATTTAATATAATAGGCAAAAATATCATTGTTCTATTCGATGGGAAACAACAGGCCGGGGTATATAGAGCAACCTGGGACGGCATAGATAATTCAGGGCATGGTTGTTCTTCCGGTACATATTTGTATCGTTTAAAAACAGATGATTACGAAGAAACTAAAAAGATGACATTAATAAAATAATAAGAAGAGGTAATAATGAAGCATTTTACGATTGCTCTTATACTGGTATTAGCATGTTTTGCATATGCAATTGAAGAAGTAATTATCGACGATTTTACAATAGCATCCGTAGTTCCGGCGGATACCTCGGAGGCATTGCCGTGTATGCTAATAAGATTCGATTTGCCCGGCGATCTTACAAGTAACGGCTGGGTAGAGATTGCAAAGGCTTATTTTCCTATTGTACCATTTTCGGATTCTCACGCCGACGATGTTCCACTGACGCTTAAGATATTTTCACTAAGTGGTAATTGGTCGAGAAGCACGGCGACATGGAGTGAAATATCTACAAAAATAGATACATTATACGAATACCAACCCGACAATTTAATCAATGATAGTGGGTATGTTGAGTGGGATATCACGGATATTGTGAGTAATTGGGCTTCCGGCACGCCGAATTATGGGATAATAGTTATTCCGGGGAGTTCTCGTGATAATTTCGAGTTGGAATTTGGATTAAGGCCGTTTATAATGTTAAATTATATACCGGATATAAGAGCGATTGGTGAATAGGTTGAAAGACGATGATTTGTTTTAAGGCTGTGAATTATGGAAGAAGTATTTTGGCGAAGAAATTTCGTAGTGTTAAGATAAATTAATGAAGGACAAGGGGTTACGGAAGTAGCGGTTAGTGGAGAGGGTATTAAAAGGCGAAGGGTAATTGACAACAATGCAAGGGTATATCATGAAAACCGAAGGGTAATTGACAATAACTCAAGGGTATACCATAAAAACACATGGGTAGTTGACAATGACGCAAGGGTATTTCAACTAAACCGAAGGCCTGGGGATGACTATCCAAGGTTATTTGACAACAACTCAAGGGTATTTCACGAAAACCCAGGGGTAATTGACAATAACGCACGGGTATTTCATGCAAGAGCATGGGTAAATGAGCTATGAACGAGGAAATTCGACATTATTTAGAGGGGTATAGACAGAAGTTAGAGGGAATTCAACTTAATGTCGCGGGCTGAAGTGGCCGTAGCGAGTGTGAATATGGATGTTTATCGGCTATGAGGCGAAATCGCGGCGGAAGGAGGGCATTATGCCACAAAAAACACGTTCACCGAAAGACCTCGGTATCGGGGATTTCATCAGCTTTATTCGCGAGCTTCTTTTATGGCTCGCAACACAGGTCGGCGACCCGGATTACCGGGCGACGCTGGTGGATGGATTGCAGGCGAAATTCGATGCGCTGAAGGCGAAGGTGGTGGAGTACGAGAATCTCACCGAGCTTGTACCGGAGTTTAACAAATTATACACGACAACGGGTAAAGCGCTACACGAGGGGCTTTCTATGCTGAAGACGATGCTACCGTCGTTTTTCCCCGATCCGGCGGTTTTGGGTGAATTTTCGCTGGCCGATCCGATATCTTTCGATCTGGACGATCTGTATATTACGGCGCAAGCCTGTTTCGATCATTGGGCGGATGTATCGGCGTTGCCGGAATATGCGGAGGTCGCGCCGGATTTTATAGCGGTATTAGCGAAGTTCGACGATTTCGTGGCGAAACGCGACGATTACGAGGCGAAGTTCGGCGAGATGGAAGCGGCACAGAACGATATTCTGGATCTTCGCGAGGCGGTCGAGGAGCAGGAGCGGGATCTTTTCAACTATTATCGTGCAAAGCATCCGAAGGGCGACGATGAATTCTGGACGGAGACGCCGTGGGGAACTACCGGGGAGCCAGAGTCGGAGAAGTTGCCGGCGGTTACCGGGTTTCATCTGGTGTTTGTCGATCCGAACCTGACATTGGCCTGGGATGCGGTCGAGGGCGCGGATGGCTATGAATTAAGAGAAGGAAACAATCCACTAATTATGGCGCGAACAATTTACGAAGGGCCGGAAACAGAGTTTACTTACGATCCGCCGGGAGGGCATTTGTATTTCCGCGTCTGGGCGAAAAAGGGCGAAGAGATGGGCGAGCCCGGCGATGCAATCGATATCGAAATCGAGGGGAATCCTCCGGGACAGCCGCAAAACCTGCAGGTAGAACTTCAACCGGACGGTTCGCTGCGTATTACCTGGGACGCTCCCCCTGAAGGTTCGCCGGAGTATTGCAATCTATATATCAAGGATGTCGAAACTGGCCAACCCGCGCCGACAAAGCCGTCCGAGCCGTATTACGACGAGATGATAGTTTATCAGATTACCATCAGCGATCCGATTCCGGGAAGGACTTATTTCGTGTGGGTTACCGCTTTCGACGATGGGGTAGAGGGGGAGCCGGCAGGCCCTGTGAGTGTGGATATAATATAAAATATAAATTAACAATTATCAATTTGTGTGGGCGATCCGGTGGGTCGCCCTTTTTTTTGTCGGCACGCGCCGACGGGCGAACGGCTACGGGCAAACGATTTTTCCGAACGAAATAGATTTTCGTGGCCCTCCGCGGGGCCTACATTCTGTCGGCCAGATTGGGGAAATAAAAATTAAGAATTTGTAGGGGTGTGGGGCTGTGCGTTCTTATTTTTTTGTTAACCCCCTCGGTCCCTCTTGACAGGGGGAGGGTTTTTTATAATTCCCCTAAATCCCCCTTTGACAAGGGGGACTTTTATATTAGAACCCTCCGGCCTTCGGCCACCTCCCTTGTTAAGGGAGGCAACACCACGCCTCGCTTTGGTCGGCACCTCTCTTTGGGGAAGAGGGGAATGGGACGGCAAAATTCCCCTTCATGAATGAAGGGGTGGATTCGCGGTAGCGAAGACGGGGTAGGTCGGGGGCGATGGCGGGAAATTTGCACTAATAGCAAATTTGCTGACAGAGCCGAAGGGGAGTGGCGGGTGGAGGGAAGGGCGGGGATGAAGGGCAGGTGGTGGGTGGCGGGCGGAAGGGGCGCTGGCGCGGGGGTTGGGATGAGCGGTGCGGGGATTTTTGCTTGTGAAGCAAATGCAAAAATCGTGACAGCGCGGAGGGGAAGGGTGGGCGGTGCGGGGTCTGGCAAATGCAACCATAAACGTGGATATACGAACGGCTGGCGCGGGCGCGGGTGGGCGCGGGGAAGAGATTTTTGCGCCGAAGGCGTAGCAAAAATCGTGACAGTGCGCTTGAAATTGCTATTAAAGACCGGTTTTCAACGCCATGATTCTGACATAAGACTCGTCAATCCGCTCTTCTGTAATAGAACCGTCCTCGATAAGCGAGACGATTATATTATAAGCCTCTAAAGCGATATCATCATTGTATTGAGTGCCATTGTTTGAGAAAATCATCATATCCACTCCCGCGTCGATTGCCTTTTCAATTGCAAAGCTCATCCCAAATTCATTAACAATCGCGCCCATCTGCATATCATCGGAAATAATCACACCATGGTAACCCAGATCTCCGCGTAAAATGTCTCCGATAATCGCCGAAGACATGGTAGCCGGGTAATCGTTGTCAAGATTACGATTGTAAACATGTGCGGTCATTACCATATCGACCATATCCTCTGAAATAAGGCTGTCGTAAGGAATCAATTCGCTTTCACTCCATGTCTCGGTAATATCTGTAATCCCCAGATGTGAATCATCGGTAGCGCTGCCATGCCCGGGAAAATGCTTGATTGAACAAAGCAAATCTCGGTTGTGATGCTCCTCGATCCAGATTTTCGAATGAAAAATTACCGTATCGGCATCTGCAGAAAAGCTGCGTTCGTAATAACCGATTGCCGGGCTATCCGGGTTGATATTCAAATCCACAACCGGAGCAAAATTGAGATTTATCCCCATATCTTCGAGAGTAGAAGCGCAACTATTAGCCCAATATCGAGTTGTGTCTTCGGAATTCACTTCTCCAAGATGTTGCGCGGTTACAGTAGGAGGAAATCCATAAGATTCCTTCAGGCGATCCACAAATCCACCTTCCTGATCGATTGCAATAAAAAGCGGTTCTGTGCTATAGGATTTCAAGTCAGAAACAAGCTGTTGCACCTGTGATGGTGACTCGATATTGCGTGGCCTGCTCAAGGTTGGAGCATCCAGTTCGAATAGAACAACCCCTCCTAAATTCAAATCCTCGATATAACCGGAAATTGCACTGGTGTCATTAATCTCAGTGCCGCGAAATCCAACTATCAACATCTGACCGATTTTATCGAGTGTCTCCTCAGAAACGGTTATATCTTCATCTTTCGGCTCTGACGGGCTATTCTCACAACCTATCAAAATAAGCAAAAAAACCATAAAAATTATTAGATAATTCTTCATCTCTCCCCTTTGTATGTTTTAAAGCCAATTCTTTCTCTTAAAGAATATTACTAACGATAACCCTACCGTGAGCATAACTCCCCAAACAGCCGCATAACCCCATTTCCAGCTGAGTTCTGGCATATGCTCAAAATTCATTCCATAAATTCCAGCAATAAAAGTAAGCGGAATGAAAATTGCAGCGAATATAGTAAGTACTTTCATTATCTCATTCATGCGGTTGCTGACCACGGACAGATAGGTGTCAAGCATACTCGAAGCCATCTCCCGATAGGTCTCCAAAGTGTCGATTACCTGAGCCACATGGTCGTAAAGGTCGCGGATATATAGCTCTGTAGCTTCGGTGAGAAATATATTCTGTCCCCGCTGCAGTGAACTGGCAATATCTCTCATGGGCCAGATAGATTTCCGCAGGAAAATCAGCTCTCGCTTCAAAATATGAATCTGGCGACGCAAATAATCGTTGGGATCCTCCAGAACCTGATCTTCGAGTTCCGCGATATGCTCTCCAATTCGCTCGAAAACGGAAAAATAGCTATCCACTACGGCGTCCAGAAGAGTATAAAAGAGATAATCTGCACCCACCTTGCGAATTCGCCCTTTACCGGTCCTTATCCTATCACGAATAGATTCGAAAACATCGCCGGGAATCTCCTGAAAAGAGAGAACCCAATCTTTTCCCAGAATCAAACTGACCTGTTCGTAAGTTACTTTGCGTGATTTCTCATCGTAACGAAACATTCGTGCAACGATAAAAATATTATCGTCGAATTCCTCGTATTTTGGACGTTGATCCACATTGACAATATCCTCGAGAATCAGCGGGTGAAGTTCGAAGATTTCTCCCAATTTTTCCACAATAGTCACATCGTGAATTCCGTCGACATTTATCCAGGTAATACCTTCGTTGTCCTTGTATTCACAACATTCATCTACCGATTCGATGGTCTTTTCGCTGAAATTCTCGCTGTCGTAATCGAAAACCGTAATTTTAACTTCTTCGGTTTTATCGCCGGTGTAAAGAAGTGTTCCCGGAGGAAGTCCCGCAGTTTTGGATGTTCGGGAAGAAAACAGTCTCATAATTCCCCTATGGTGAAATTCTTTCTTCGGTTCGTGCATCGAAAAGTTGAATCTTGTTCATGTTAAATGTAAATCCAATCTTTTCACCCACCGATGGATTTCTATCCGGCCCAACTCTGGCGGTCATTTCTACTTGATTCCAATCGAAAGTGAGAAATATCTCGTTGCCCATCGGTTCAACGATATCAATTTTTGTTTTAAAAATCGGATTATCCGAAATCTCGATATCCTCCGGACGAACGCCAAGAATTACATCATCTGATGTTGTTTTGTGAAGCACTTCTCGAAGTTTATCATTCAAAGGAATCATAACATCGCCTCTGGCAAGACCACTATCAACTTTTTTAGTATGAATGAAATTCATGGCAGGCGACCCGATAAAACCCGCAACAAAACGGTTTATCGGGTTTGAATACAGATTAAGCGGTTTATCGGTCTGTTGAATTAAACCTCTATCTATAACCGCGATTCGGTTGCCCATGGTCATCGCCTCGACCTGATCGTGAGTTACATATATCATAGTGGTTTTCAGACGATTATGTAAAAGCGATATCTCCGCGCGCATCTTCACTCTCAACTTGGCATCCAGATTTGAAAGAGGTTCGTCGAAAAGAAAAACACTCGGTTTTCTTACGATAGCTCTGCCCAATGCTACTCGCTGACGTTGCCCGCCGGATAGAGCTTTCGGCTTGCGATCCAGAAAATCGGTGATTCCCAGAATATCTGAGGCTTCTTCGACCCTTTTATCGATCTCATCGGATTGCATCTTACGCATGCGTAAAGGAAACTCCATATTCCTTCGCACAGTCATATGCGGATAAAGGGCATAGCTCTGAAAAACCATTCCGATATCGCGCTCGGAAGGCGAAAGGTCATTGACCACTTTTTCCCCGATTTTGATAGTTCCGCGTGTGATTTCTTCCAGTCCGGCAATCATACGCAGCAATGTAGATTTTCCGCAGCCTGAAGGCCCAACTAACACCATAAACTCGCCATCGTCGATTTGCAGATTTGCATTGCTAATAGCGTAGTTTTCGCCATCGTAGCTTTTAAAAACATTTTCCAGAATTACTTTGGCCATAATTTTTACTTCAAGTTAAAAAGATTTTGTGTATCAAAACTAACACAAATAGCTATCCATATCAAGCGAAAAGCTCATTTGCGATATCGAATCGGATCGGTAATTCCCGCTTCCTCAAAAGCCTTTTTTCTCATAATACAGCTCTGACAAACTCCGCATGCGATATCCTGATCCTGATAACAACTCCAGGTCATTCCAAATGGTACCAAAAGCTTTGCCCCCAGTTTTACAACTTCAGTTTTGCTCATATGAACAAGTGGAGCTTTTATCTCAATTTTAGATTCCGGTTTTGTTCCCGAATCGATTGCTTGCTGCATCTTATTTACAAAATCTTCGGTTGTATCCGGGTATCCCGGACCGTCTTCTTCCATTACTCCCACGAAAATTGCCTCTGCCTTTAAAGCTTCGGCCCATGCCGCTGCCAGCGATAGAAAAATACCGTTACGAAATGGAACATAAGTTGTGGGAATACCCCCGGAAGTTCCCTCCGGAACGGGCATTTTGTAATCGGTAAGGCTGGAATGACCGACCATCTGCAAAAACTGGACATCCGCAATCTCGCGGCCTTTAGCATCGAATGCGCGTGCGATAGCTGCAAAACTGGTTCTCTCGCGATGTTCGGTACGCTGACCGTAATCGAAATGGAGGAGATTTAACTCGTAACCCCCATCTCTGGCTACGGCTGCGGCCACAGTCGAATCTATTCCTCCTGAATGCAAAACGATTGCTCTCTTTTTAGCTGTCATTATTTAATTCCGATCATTTTGTGGATTTGCAATGATAAGCGCGCTGGTATTCTTTTCTCCAGAATTATCTTTGCCAGATAAGCAGGATCCATAACCCCATAAACCGGGGAAAAAAGAATATTGGTTCGGTTTTCCAATCTATGATTTTTTATTTGCTCGATTGCGTAATCGATATCTTTGTTGTCTGCCACTACGAATTTCACGTAATCGTGCGCGTTCATGTGAACCAGATTCCAGGGCAAGAAACTTCCCGCATGCCCACTGGAAGGCACCTTAAAATCGACCGATTTTACCACTGTCTTTGGTACCTTGTCCAATGGCATGGAACCATTGGTCTCCAGAAGAATTTTAAAGCCTTTTTCGATTAGCATTCGCATCAACTCGATTGAATCATCGCAAAGGAGTGGTTCTCCGCCTGTCAACAAAACCCACTCGCGATCGTTTTTCTCCACGCGTTTTACGATATCATCGATTGAAAAAACCTCATTTTCGTCGTTTTTCCTGGGGGTATCACACCATTCGCAGTCCAGATTGCACCCGGAAATCCTGATCAATGTGCACGGATAACCGCAGCAGGGTTCTTCGCCAATTAAAGTCTCCAATATCTCCGAAATAGCAATCATGGCTTATATTCCACGCTGTTTTTGTCCGATTCAAAAACCTCCACCGATTCCATCTGAAGATTCTCGGGTAGCTGTTTTTCCAGTTCGTCATAGATAATCTTTGCCAGGCGTTCGCTGGTTGGATTTCCCCCTTTTACCATGGAATGAATACTCAAATCGGTATGATCGAATTTATCCAAAACCTTATTAAGAAGTTTTTTTGCTGCTCTAAAATCGCAGGCCATTCCCAGGTCATCCAGCTCTTCGCTTGCAATAGTTAATCTTACTCGCCAGTTGTGTCCATGCAATCTGGAGCAATCCCCCGGATAGTTCTTGATTGTGTGAGCAGCGGAAAAATCTCCCCAAACCTTGACCCTGTACATCAAATATTCTCCTTCCTAAAAATGATATGTCAAAGTAACAGTTGGAGTAAAAAAGTGCTGATGGGATTCGCCCACTTTCTCCGGATAGAAATTCAGATTAAATACTTCCAGGGTCATGGCTACAACCTTACCCACCGGCTTCAACGCCCAGATATCGGTCCGATCCGCAGCGACATTGAAAGCCATAGTAACCGCCCCGGTTGTTAAACCGCGAACCATCTCCGGCCAGAAAACATAACGAGGATAATAAGTATCCAGACGCGCGCCGGCAGCGAATTCAAATCGAGGTCTTTTTCCAAAATTCACTCCGATTCCAACTTCCTGATTGTTGAAGATGTGCGGTTTGTTTACTCTGGCTTCGATATCCGAAGTATAATCGGCGAAAGTCAAGGTATTTTCCAGTTTGGGCTGTTGATCCATAAGATATAATCCGGTTCCGCTGCCGGAAACGATATGGAGATGACCGGCAGGATAGATATTTATTCGCTCATAAAGGGCGAAACAGTTGAATACCAAATCCAACGAATCGTTCTCAAAAGTGGTACGAGAATACTCGAAACCCAGAGAACCGTTCAGAGGCAACTTCTCTTCATCGATAAACGCGCCGACTCCTGCTCTGGCGAAAATTGATGGTGCAACGTAATCGAAATTCTCGGCGATATCCCTGTTTTCCGGTTTATTGTTTAAATTCAGTGGAATCGTATATCCTCCGGAAACACCGATATCCAAACCGAAATCGGCTTCATTAACATCGAGTTCCCATCCGTCGGTATTAATAGTGAAATCATCCGCATGTAAAATACCAACCGCGAGAATCAGTGCTACTATCAGAAACGTTTTGAAAAGCTTCATTTTTCCTCCAATGAAAAATAATTCTATATTTACATCTAAAATATAGTAAAAAACTGAAAAGCGCAATCGGAATATAAAACCAAAACCGTCCTTGACACTCGAGTTCAACGAAATATATTCCTTGATGAGGTATAAAATATGAAAATTAGAACTCTTATCGTAAATGCTTCGCAGTTAATGACCATGGATACCTACGGCGGCATGGTCCCACTCCACGGAAAAAATATGCGTGAGATAGGAATTATCGAACACGGCGCGGTGGCAATTGCCGATGGTAAAATAGTTAGATATGGCGATACTCACGATTTACTCGGCGAACTGGAAATCGACGGAGACACTCGAATTATCGACGCCAAGGGTAAACTGGTTACGCCCGGACTGGTCGATCCACATACACATCCGGTTTTCGCGGGCACTCGCGAGGATGAATTCGCCATGCGTATCGCAGGTAAATCCTACGCTGAAATAGCTAAAGCCGGCGGCGGAATTTTGAATACCGCCAAAAGAACCCAGAATACTTCGCTGGAAAAACTCAGCTCTGATGGAAGCAAATACATTAATTGGATGGTCGAGCACGGAGTAACTTCGGTAGAGGCAAAATCCGGCTACGGGCTAAGCACCGAAAGCGAATTACGTATGCTTCAAGCGATCCGCTATCTGGCTCAAACCGAGAGAATCGATCTGGTGCCCACCTTTCTGGGAGCCCACGAAATCCCGGAGGAATATCGCAACGGCAGAGAAGAAGAATATGTAGATTTGATTATCGAGGAGATGATTCCGCTGGTGGCGAAAAAGAATCTTGCGGAATATTGCGATGTCTTTTGCGAAAAAGACGTTTTCGATCTGAATCAAACTCGGAGAATTTGCCTTGCCGCCAAAGAGAACGGACTGGGTATTAAACTTCACGCCGACGAACTCGAGCCGATGGGAGGCGCAGAACTGGGAGTTGAAATGAGCGCTATAAGTGTGGATCACCTGGTGGAGATTTCTCCCCTCGGAATCGACGCTATCGCCAATTCAAACACTATTGCGGTTTTGTTGCCCGGAACTTCGCTGTTTTTGGGCAAGGGCAAGTTCGCTCCGGCTATGGAACTTATCAATAAAGGCGCTGCTGTCGCTCTGGCTACGGATTTCAACCCGGGAAGCTCTCCTACGGTGAATCTCCCCTTGATAATGAGTCTCGCATCGACCATGATGAAAATGCCCCTGGAAAAAGTGTGGTCGGCGGTTACTCTCAACTCCGCTTTCGCTATCGGAATTGGCGAACGTGTTGGATCTCTGACAGTGGGAAAAGATGCCGATCTGGTAATTTGGGACGCTCCAAATTATAAAATTATACCATATTTCTATGGGATTAACCTGGTTTCGACTGTTATCAAAAGAGGAAGGGTTATATTCGAGAAATGAATAAATATCTATTAATGTTAGCCCTATTAATCCCGCTTATTTGCAGTTGCTGGTATTATAGCTTCACCGATAGACCATATCCGGAAATCGAGAAAGTATATGTCGAATCGTTCGAAAACGAAACCGATCAATACGACCTGGGCCCAAATGTAACAGAAGGAATAATCAATCGCATGCATGGTGGAGGTTTGTTCGATGTGGTTGGTAAAAACTCCGCACAGGCAAAAATTACCGGCACTATAAAAAAATATACTATCGAGGCCTATTCTTATACAAGTGGCGAAGAACCGCTGGAATATATCGTGAAAATCCGAACCACAGTGCAATTCTTCTCAGTGAAAGATAACAAAAATCTGTGGGAAGAAAATATCGAGGGTTTCGCAACTTATCCGGTGGATGAAAGCACTAAAGATGAGACTCAGGCACGTTCGGAGGCGGTTTCTCTTCTCATCGACAGAATCGAGGATAGACTTAGAGGCGGTTGATTTGGATGGGTGGATGTTACGCAGACAATTAATAGCTTGACTTTTAGGGAAATAGATTTATATAGTTTGTTTTGAAAGCCGAAGTGGCGGAATTGGCAGACGCGCTAGGTTCAGGGTCTAGTGTCCGTACGGACGTGGGGGTTCAAATCCCCCCTTCGGCAGAAATTGTAAAAGCCGGCTCATCTGGTCGGCTTTTTTTGATATCCAAATCCATTACAATTAATCATATCATATATTAACAATATACCCTCATTTGCATTACTCAATAATTCCCTCAACTCGAATAGAATGCAAAATTATCCTTGCTAATCATGCCTTTGTATTTTAAATTATATTTAAGAAAGTAAATCTGGAGGCGAAGTGAATATCAAGGCCATTCAAAAGATAATACCCCAACTAAACAGTGCAGAGGGCGCTATGCGTCTGCTTGCCGAACTCGGCTATGGCGACTTCCTCGAACCCGAACCGCTGGATTGCGACGACCGATACTGGCACGTTGAAAGGCGCGATACTCGCGAATTGGAACCCATAGCGAGTTCCGCGTGCATGATCGCTACTCCCGCTTCTGAAGGACGCCTATACTCCTACTTCTATGAACTGAACGACGACTGTTGCGACCGATTCGGGAGAATCAAGATAAGCGCTTTCCGGCCCATTGCGCAGAAACACTACGCCGATGCCGGCGTCCCGCTTCTCTTCTTTGCCCCGCCGGAGGATACCGATTCCGACGAGGTTGTCCTGGCGACCTTTACGCGGGTGGGCAAAATCGAAGAAGACGACCGCATCGCCCTAAGGTGGGTGCGTTTCCATCGGGACGAACCGTCCGCGAGAACCCCGATGGACGTCGCTACGAAACTCGAATTCGACTCCGGCAAATATCTACGCGAGATCATCCTCTCAGCCTTCGCTCTGGAACCGCTTACCGATAAATTCTACGAGGAATACCGCGAGATTTTCGAGAACCTGAAGGCCAAACTCGTCAAACAGCTGAAGGGCGGCAAGGAGGAGAAAGACCAGCGCGCCCACGAGTTCGCCAGCCTGCTGATGAACCGTCTCATGTTCCTCTGGTTCGTGCAGAAAAAGGGGTGGCTCGACGGCAGGCAGGACTATCTCCTGAAGCTGTTCGACGGCTACAACGGCGATAAATTCTACGCCGACCGCATCCAGCCGGTGTTCGAGATGCTCAACAACCCGGAAAATCCCAAACTCAGAATTCGTATCCGGGAAAATTACGACTTCGATCCCGGAAATCTCCCATTCCTGAACGGCGGCCTCTTCGACGACCTGGAGATGAGCGAGCAGACCTCGCTCGATAAAAAGACTATCGAGGTCGGCAACCGCTTTTTCAAGGACATCTTCCACAACCTCTTCGCGAAATACAATTTTACAGTGGAGGAAAGCACGCCGCTGAACATCGAAATCGCGGTGGATCCGGAGATGCTCGGCCACGTCTTCGAGCGCATGGTCACCGGGCGGCACGAGAGCGGAAGTTATTATACTCCCAAAGGCGTGGTCAACTTCATGTGCAAGGAGGCCATCAAGGGTTATCTGAAAACCACGACCCGTGAAACCTCAGAAGCATTGTCCGCCCTGGTCGAGGGCGGACAGCGAAACGAACTCCGCGACTATCGGCAGGTATCGAATATGCTCGAGAAGATGCGAGTCTGCGACCCGGCATGCGGAAGCGGCGCATATCTTCTGGGAATGATGCACAACCTTATCCTGTTACAGCAAGCCCTCTATGGTAGCGGCGAATTGCACCCTTCCACCGTGCATAGCTGGAAACTGGAGATGATAAGCCGCAACATCTACGGCGTGGACATAGACACCTTCGCGGTGAGCATCGCCAAACTGCGGTTATGGCTATCGCTGGTGGTGGATGAAACGCGTGACCCGCTGGGAGATGACAGGCCAGACGTAGCCCTTCCGAATCTGGAATTCAAAATCGAGACGGGGGACTCGCTGACCGCGCCGAATCCCACTGACAAAGAATACACGGGCGATATCTTCGAACAGGAACTGCTCAAGCTGGCAGACGAACTGGGCGAGTTGAAAGACCGGTTTTTGCAGGCGCACGACGGCAAGGCCAAACGAGAACTCCGCGAAAGGATTATCGCCACCGAAAAGCGGCTCACCGACTGCATCGAGGCCGAGCGAAAACTGCCCGAAAACGCCTTCGATTGGAGAATCCAGTTCGCAGAGGTTTTCCGGCACGGCGGCTTCGATATCGTTATAGCCAATCCACCGTATGTGCGGCAGGAACAGATAGAGAAGAGCTTCAAGAATATTCTCGGCGAGGTGTATCCCGAATTTCCAAAACGCTCCGACCTCTTCGTATATTTCTACGCCCGGGCATTACAGCTCCTGAAAAAGGGCGGGTTCCATATCTTCGTTTGCTCTAACTCGTGGCTGGACGTAGGCTACGGCGCGGCACTGCAGGAATATCTTCTCGATAACGCCTATATTCACGCTATTTTCGATTCCGCCGTGGAGAGGCAGTTCTCCTCGGCGAGCATCAACACCATCGTGAGTATCATTCAGAAGGGAAAACCGAAGGTGGACGCCGAAACTCGGTTCGTCCTCTTAAAGGATGAGTTCCAAAAGGCAATCGAGAACTACATCGCCGAAACCGACGATAAGACTTACCGCATGCGGACTTTCACACAAAAGGAAATGAGTGACGGGGGAAGCGATCCCGACTCCGGGAAATACGTTGGGGATAAATGGGGCGGAAAATATTTGCGGGCGCCGGATATATATTGGAAGATATTGGAAAAAGCCGGAGATAAACTGGTTCGGTTGGGCGATATCGCGGAGATAAGGCGCGGTTTCACGACCGGAGCGAACGATTTCTTCTACCTCGAACCGACGGGCGAGAGCGCGCCGAAGGGATTAATGCACGTGAAGAACGGCGCGGATTGGGAGGGATATATCGAGGAGGAGTATTTGAAGCCAGGAGTCCAAAACAATGCAGAATTAGAAACTATTTTCATTGAAGAGATTAACAATGTCCTGTTCTTCTTGGCGAATGAAGAAATAACGAAGAAGTCGAAATATGCATACGAATACATTAAATGGGGGGAGTCTCAAGGGTATCACGAAAGGTCAACATGCAAGGCAAGAGCAATTTGGTATGTAATATCAGGACAACCTTCGCAGATAGCATTCAATTATAATATTAATGAAGTTGGATTATTCTATCTTGTAAATAGTCCACCCGTTTACTATAGCGATAATTTCCACACCATAGACATTAAAGATGAGTGGCGTTTTATGGCAATTGCGAATTCGGCGCTTATTTGGCTATTTCAAAATGTAAATGGCCGAGTTAGCTTCGGTGGCGGAAAAATGAAACTTCAGACATATGAACTCCAGAACATGAAAATTCCTTCATTTGAAACTATTGGCAAGAGAGTTTTAAAACCAATTGTTAAGAGAGTTGCTGTGAGACCGTTTCATGGAATTTTAGGTGAATTTGGAGTAAATATAAACCTGTCGAATATCCGCCCGGAGGAGGTATCCCTCGCCAAAGTCCTTCCCGACCGGCGGGAGCTCGACCGCATAGTTTTCGAGGCCATCGGCCTCTCCGAGGAGGAGCAACTCGAGGTTTACCGCGCCGTGGTAGAGCTTGTCAAAAACCGCCTTGTAAAGGCCAAATCCATCAGCGGGAAATCGAAGAAATCCGGCAAAAAGGGCGAAAAAGAGTCTTCAGGGGGGCAAAATTCGACGTCCGAGAGCAAATATTCTCCGTCCGAGAGGCAATATTCGCGTCCGAGAAGCAAAATTCTCCGTCCGAGAGGCAATATTCTCCGTCCGAGAGGCAAGATTCGACGTCCGAGAAGCAATATTCTACGTCCGAGAGCCAAGATTCGCCGTCCGAAAACGACACCTCTTCTCCCGAGACATCAGATTTCCGCCTTCGCTCCAGCGACAAGGGGGAGCAGAAGCGCATCAAATATCCCGATATGAAATCGCATAAGGGGCGGGGCATCAAAGTCACGCTCGACGAGAAGTCGAAGAAACTCGGCGAGACCACGGTGAAATTGCTTCGGGAAAAGCGGGATATCATAGTGGATAGCGTCCCGCCCATAGACCTCGCCCCGGAAGGCCGCAACGCGCGATATGAGTTCTTCATGGAGCACATGCTGGCCGCAATCCGCAAAGGCAAGGCCTACACGCAAAGCGAGCTACTCCGCGAGACCCTGAAGCGCCTCCGCGGCAAGGACAACGTCCGCCTCACCGAGTCGATGCGCGCGGAGCTGGAGCCGGTATTAAAGAAGGCTATCCGCGAGGGGCTGATCGAGAAGACGGCGTGGGTGGATGAGTATAGGAAGATTTAACCCCCTCGGTCCCCCTTAACAGGGGGAAGAGAGATTTAAAGTCCCCCCTGTTAAGGGGGGATTTAGGGGGGTTAGAGGAGTTTGGGAAATCAGGAAGATTTAACCCCCTCGGTCCCCCTTGACAGGGGGAAGAAAGATTTAAAGTCCCCCCTGTTAAGGGGGGATTTAGGGGGGTTAGAAAGGAGAACAATGCTGATATCGAAAAATAAATCACATATTCCTTACGATCCTCGACTTAAGGAGCGAGCCCGAGAACTCCGCAAGAATATGACCGCGGCGGAAAAGAAATTATGGCTTGAATACTTTCGCGGCCACGATCTTCGATTCCAGCGTCAGAAACCTATTGCGCATTTCATTGTTGATTTTTATTGTTCAAGTGCTGGATTAATTATTGAGATTGACGGAGATGGTCATTATACGGAATTTGGAAAAGGTTATGACGAAGAGCGAACGTCCGTTCTTGCGAAATATGGATTACGGGTCATTCGTTTCACGAACGATGATGTAATGAACCGTTTCGATGGAGTCATAAAGGAGATTGAGAAGCGTTTACCCACGGGGGAAGGATAACCCCCTCGGTCCCCCTTGACAGGGGGAAGAAAGATTTAAAGTCCCCCCTGTTAAGGGGGGATTTAGGGGGGTTAGAAAGGAGCTAAAAATGCAAATCCCGGACATACTCGATAATATTAAAGAGCCACGCATAGGAGAGGTGCTTCATTATTGCCTCGGCCAGAGCGATAATGCGGCTTTCGCGGTGGGATATTTCCGCGTGAGCGGGTGGCAACATCTATACACCGCTCTCGGCCCGGATAAGGAGGTTCGCATCCTCACAGACTCCGAGATGGACAGGGAGACCGCCGACGCGATAAATGCCGGCCTGAAGTTGCGCGATGATATCGGCGAATTGCAGGATAGCGACAAGAAGTGGGTTCTGAACCTTCGGGATGCCATGCGTGAAGGCACTGTCAGAATAAAGCAGATGAAGGAAGGGAGGCTACACGCCAAAGCCTACATGCTGGATAATATCCACGGAGAAAGCCCGATAACGATTATCGGAAGCAGTAATCTGACACATTCGGGGCTTGTTGACAATACGGAGCTTAACGCCGTTCGCAAGGAGAAGGCGAATTACGATATCGCGCTCAAATGGTTCAACGACCTCTGGAAGGAAGCGGTGGATATCGAGCCGAAGGTGCGCAAAGAAATCGAGCTATCTCAATTCGGCAAATGGTATTCACCCTTCGAAATCTATGTCCGGGCGCTTATCTCATACGTGGGCAACGAGGTATTCTTTGAAGAAGGGTATAAGGATTACAAAGCCCTCGCCTTATTCCAGCGGGACGCCGTGGATCGCGCCTGGAAGATTCTCAAGGAACATCACGGGGTTATGATAGCCGACGGGGTAGGTTTGGGAAAGACCTATATAGGGAAAGGGCTGATACATCGCTATAGAGACTTACTGAGAGCGGATGAGAGGGTATTGGTGCTTTGCCCGGCATCCCTCAAGAAGATGTGGATCGACGAAGCTGAAATGGCATATAATTACGTTCGCGTGGAATCCATGGAGAGCCTCGGTCGGTTTAATCCAGAAGACGAGAATTATTTGAAACAGATCGAAAAAAAGCGAAAAGAATGGGCGGGATACAGCGTGATATTGATAGACGAAGCTCATTCTTTCAGAAATGACAAATCCCAGCGTTATCAAGCTCTTTATGAGATTACAGATCCACGAGCTACAACTTCCAGGGATTGGATTTTCCTGACTGCTACTCCAATCAACAATCAGATTTCCGATGTTTCCTCACTGCTCGATCTGGTTATCCGAGGCGATCAGAAATATTTCGCCCCCGACGTCCCGAATGCGAGGAGTCTGCTTTATAAGGTCGCGAATGAAATCGACGAGAGAATAGCCGAAGCCAGAAAGCGGGAGGACTATTCACTTCTTCAAAAACTCCGGGCGGAAGCCGCCGACGATCTGGACAGGCTATTCGAGAAATTCGTGATCAGGCGTAGTCGAGCCTACATCATGAAGAATTATGAAGGCGCGAAGATAAAGGGAAAGGAGATAAAATTCCCAAAGCGTGTAACCCGTCGGGTTCCTTATTCGTTGGAATCAACCTATTCGGGCAGTAACTTATTCAAAGAGATTGCCAGGAATTTCGACTCGCTAAAATTATTATCTTATCGCCCGGAAGCAGTTAAGGTGCAGAAAGACCAGAACTCATGGGAATTAGGCAGACAGAACGCTGTTGTCGGGTTGATCATGAAATTACTACTAAAGCGACTCGAAAGCTCAGTTAAGGCCTTCAGGTTTTCTGTTGATAGGCTTCTTGATTCCCAGGAGAAGATCAAGAGGAAGCTACACGAGGAGAATATTCTGATTTCCAAGAGTGGACTTGAAATGCTGGAACAGGGAATCGTCGAAGATCTTGGAGACCTGGACTCAAGTAGCTATATCGACCTGAAAGAAGACGATTATTCTGAGAAACAGATACGCGATCTAAAAGGGAGCATCGAAGACGATATTCTGGCTTTGAAGGACATTCAGAGCAGGATAAATCGGATAGAACCTAAAGATGACAATAAGCTCATCCAGTTGAAAAAATTCCTTTCGACGACTTCAGGAAAGGTTCTGATTTTCAGCGAATTTGCAGATACGATCATCTATCTTCGGGATAATCTTAAAGACGATAGATGCCTTAATGGCCGTGAACTGGATTGGATAACCGGCCAACATTATGCTGGGGAAAAGCAACGCAAGATTGAAGCCTTTAGCCCCGAGTCCAATGACGCGGCGCCGGATAGGGAGATCGATATCCTCCTATCCACCGATGTCCTCGCCGAAGGATTAAACCTGCAGGATGCTCAAACTATGGTCAATTATGATTTGACCTGGAACCCGGTTCGCGTGATACAACGAATCGGCCGTATCGACCGACTCGGAAGCTTCCACGAGAAAATTCTGGTGGGGTGGTTCGGTGCCGAGGATGGGCTCGACGAGTTGTTAGGTTTATATGAAAGGTTCATGCGAAAAACCGTTACAATAGCGGAGACTATAGGGATTGAGGAAGAACTGCCGACGATCGATAACCTCCTGGAGTTCTTCGACGAGAAGAATTTCAACGAGACTGGTGACGTAACATTCCGCGAGGAGATGATTGGCGAATTACGCCGCACATTCGAAGAGAATCGAGAACTCGTCGAAGAATTACGAGTTGCCCCGAAGAAGATAAGAGGGGCAAAAACGAGCGATGCACGGCGTCAGATTTTCAATTATGAACTGAAATACGGTAAATCAGATGAAGTCAAACCTTCGCCCTATTTCCTGATCTGGGACGGGAATGAAATCAAGGAAGACGTTAAAAAAGCATTCGCGATTATGAAATGTGAGTTTGACGAATCCACACCAAAGATAGAATCTGAGATTGATTGGTCGAAGAGCATATCGGCATGCGAGGAGTATCTCGAAAATTTAGTAAGATCAACGAAACGCAAGGTCTATGAAGCCCAGCGTTTGCGAGGAAAGCTCAAGGATATAAGGGATTTCCTCGAGCTGGAAAAAGAGCATAACCTTGTCGATAAACTTGAAGCAGTTAACGACGAAGCCCTGAAAAAGAAGCTCCGAAATAAGTGGGATGAGTCCAAAAGAGAGGATATTTCCGCGGCGGAAAAAATCGAGGAAATTCGAAGCTTAATAAAAGACGTCAAGGTATCTCGCGGAGAATCTATGATTATGAGCATGAAGGGAGAAGTGGGAATAGAGATGATCTGCCGAGAGGTTATTATAGAAAGCCAAGAATGATATAACCCCAATTCTGTACTAGCGTGGAATTGAAACAATACAACAGATCGATATTAGCCACAAAATCGGGAAAAAATTTTGCAACTTAAGCCGTAGCATGTAGAGAATTTATCGTTACTACAAAAGAATGACAGCGGGAGTTTGCGCGCATACGGTACAACTTGATGTCGATTGGACTCTCGCAGGCTGGGGAGTTATGACCAGCTACGGTTGCATAGGATCGGGATTTTACTTGAGCCACATAGATATCGAATTCAGTCCGTAATCGGGTGTGTAGTCTTGTATTAATACATGTTGTTATATGATAATTTCTGCATTTTTCTTTTTTTACTTCAAATATGAAGTGATTTTCTCCTATATATCACTTGACATTTTTGGTGTAGAACAGGATACTTATCAATTAGAGTTTAAATCTTTTTTTTGAGAATTTGCTTTGCCCGACCGTTTCAGTTTGGTTTTTTATTGGGGCGAACTTTTTATATAGCGCTATATAACGATTTGAGGATATATGAAAAAACACATTATCGTTTTCCTTCTCTTGATTATAATACAGATTCCAATTCAGGCCTATGAGTGCAATTGGTGGGTGGTGCCGTCCTCGGGCGACCAGACCCGTCGCGGGGGATTGACTATCGGACAAAATGTTGTGGGGCCATATATGAGCGATTCGCGTGCATATTTCGGCCACATGGGATTTTGGAATATGGATTATGAGATTTGTTTCGAGATAAGTGATTCATGCGTCTGGTTTCATTCCGCGGACACTTTGGAGACCGGCGAATCGAAGACTACAGTCGCGGGAGAACAAATAGTAATAACAAACTGCGGCAATTGTTATATCGATTTTGGCTTGCAGGGTGTTCGAGTCGATAGCTGCGGATGGCATTTTGGCTACTATGAAGGATTTGACCGATTCGTTCTGCTCGCTATTTTTGACACTAATCCAACACCTCCGACAACATTCAGCCGTGCTATGGACTATATCAAGGAAGGCAGCCTTGCATGGAGTCGTGGAGGATGTTTCGGCCCTGAAGGTCACGGTTTGACTTTGGATGGCTATTTTAATCTTTGGTTTAGATTTATAGCACCTTTAGGTATATCATGTTCAGGCTATAATGTTATTGTAATTAGCTTAGTTGGCAAACCATACTTACCATAATAAATTAGGAGATACAATGAGAAAGATCACACTATTTTTAGCTATAATTCTGGCGGTCAATGTTTTTGCGGTTCCCAGCCAGATTCATTATCAGGGCAAAATGGTCGATGATGTCGGCGATCCAATCGACGGTCTCCGATCTGTTTCGTTCATAATCTGGGATAGCGTAACGGGCGGCACACCGTTATGGGGCGACACTTTGACTGTAACATTCACCGCTGGATTGTTCGTAGGTCAACTTGGAGCTGAAAAGCCTATCGCTGTCGATGTTTTCAATGGTGATATTCGCTATCTTGAGATGGCTATCGACGGCTCGGAGATCACGCCACGCAAGCCTTTGATCACCGTTCCCTATGCTTTTCGTGCAGCGATTGCAGACAGCGTTATAGGTGGCGCTTCGATAAATTTAGATACGTTGCAAGCCTATCTGGATACCACTTTCGCCGGAACAGTCTCTCATATCGATTCGGTTACCCATATAGATAGTGTATCATTCATAGACTCGATAACCTATATTTCTAACATAACCCATATCGATTCCGTTCATTCGATAGACTCAATAACTTACATTAGCTATATTGAGAATATCGACTCGGTGCATTTTGTAGATTCGATTAGCTACGTTAGCTATGTTTCTTTTATCGACTCGATTAGCTATATCGATTCCATTAGTTGGATAGATTCGATATTCTATATTGATTACATCTCTTATATCGATTCAATTGGCTATATCGATTCGATTGGTTGGGTTGGGCATACTTCATATGCAGACAGCGCTGGCAGGCTTATCAATGCACTCACTCCGGGTTCGGGGATAACCGGTGAGCCTTATGATGGCAGCGTGGCGCGAACATGGACAGTTTCAGGCGGAGGCACGGCCGATGGCTGGGGCGATGACACGGTGAACAGCGATTTGACTCTCGAAGGTCAGGGTACGGCAACAAGTCCGCTGAAGATTGCTCGTCAGAGCGCTGAGACCGGTGAAATACTAAAGTGGAGTGGATCATCCTGGGTACCTTCGACAGACGAAACGGGTTCTGTCACTGCAGGCCCCACCGGGCCAACTGGCCCTACCGGGCCCGCAGGCCCTCCAGGCCCTCCAGGTGCAACTGGCGCTACCGGACCTTCCGGACCCGCAGGGCCTTCAGGAGCTTTCGGCGATGGCACTTCCGCAGGAAATACAACTTACTGGAACGGTTCGACATGGGTTCTAAACAGCAGCAATATATACAATAATGGTGGAAACGTGGGCGTGGGAACAACATCCCCCGCCGAGAAGCTCGATGTCGCCGGCACCGCTCGAATGACAGGATTTAATATGCCGACGGGCGCGGCATCGGGTTACGTCCTGACCTCCGACGCTTCGGGCGAGGGCACATGGCAGGAAGCCGGTGGTTCGGGTGGAAGCGGTTGGCAATTAACCGGCAACAGCGGAACAACATCCGGCACTAATTTCGTCGGAACAACCGACGATCAGGATTTGGATTTCAGAGTCAACAACGACCTTAAACTCAGAATAACCTCAAAAGGCCAGCTGGAAACCTACGGAACCGAAGAAACGGGCTATATCCTTATTGGGCAAGGTGCCGGGGAAAATCAAACCGGAATCGGAACTTACGGTGCTGTATTTATCGGCCACGAGGCCGGAATGGCGAGCGAAAACGCAAACGGCACCGTGGCAATCGGATATGAAGCCCTGCACACCAATACTACCGGCGATTACAACACAGCCATCGGTTGGGGCGCAATGAAGGGCGACGGCGCAAGCTCGGGGCTTTATAATACCGCTGTCGGTTACCAAGCTCTTAACCAAAATAACAACGATCAGGCAAATACCGCTATCGGTTACGGCTCTATGTTCGGCAATACCGGCGGTAACAACAATACAGCCGTGGGGTATAATTCACTTCTGAACAACTGCGGAGATTACAACACGGCAATTGGCTGGGAAGCACTCGACGCGACATCCTCTTCCGCAACCTTCAACACCGCAATCGGCAAGAGCGCTTTGGGATATACCACGGACGGAACTTACAACACAGCACTCGGCGCAAACGCCCTTCTCTACAATGAAACAGGCACTTATAACACAGCTGTCGGCAATATGGCTGGCCCGGCCAGCGGTTCGACCGGATTGACAAATACAATTTGCATCGGCAACGGCGCGCAAACGACCGTTTCCAACCGAATAGTCCTCGGAAACGATGCGATAACAAGCCTGAGAATAGGCGAAGGATCGCTCGAAACCAGCGCATCGTCGGCGAACCTCTATTACGATGACGCAACGGGTCATGTTTACAGAAGCACCGCAAGCGGCACCGGTGGAGATTCCGATTGGGCGTATTCCAGCGGCAGCGGAGTTACCGGTGAGATATATCATACCGGCGTCGTCGCTATCGGAACTGCGACGCCCGATCCGACCGCCAAGCTCGAAGTCTCCAGCACTACTCAAGGCTTCCTTCCGCCACGCATGACCGAGACGCAGCGCGACGCTATAACCACTCCGGCCGATGCACTCATAATATTCAACACAACGAGCGATTGCCTTCAAATATATAACCACGATACATGGAACAGTATTTGGTGTTACGCATGCGCGCCTCATATTCTAATGCATCCCTCGGACCTATCCGTCTGTGAGGGTATCGATGCGAGTTTCTATATCACAGCCGAGGGCGCCGACCTTGTATATCAATGGCAGGAAAATACCGGCACCGGCTGGAGCGATCTCCCCACCGGCGGCATATATTCCGGCGTAAGCGCTACCACAATGACGATATCGCCGACATCTATCGGCATGGACGGTTACCAATATCGCTGCATAGTAACAGGAAGCTGCAGCCCCGAAGCCACTTCCGCTACGGCCGACCTGTCGATCTATACCGCCTCTATCGCCGCAACTTCGGCTACTACCGACGACACACTTCTCTGCACCGGCGAAAGCACAACTCTTCGAGTCGTAGGTGGCTCGCTTGGCGATGGCGCGGTATGGAAATGGTATTCCGGTAGCTGCGGAGGAACATATTGCGGAACCGGCGATACATTATTTGTTACTCCAGCCGCAACAACTACCTATTACGTCCGGGCAGAAGGCACATGCAATACAACAACATGCCAAAGCAAGACGGTCGAGGTTACTTCCGCGCGGCCAATCGGAGTGCAATATTATACAACTCCCGGAACATTCACATTTACCGTCCCGGCCGATATCACGAGTGTCTCAGTTGCGGCTGTCGGTGGCGGTGGCGGTGGCTGCGGCCATCTCGGTGGAATGGGAGGCGACCCCGACGCGGTTCCCGGCGAGGACGGCGGCGATTCGTCCTTCGGGAGCTACATTACCGCTTACGGTGGCGAGGGCGGAAGCTATCAATATGATCCCGCCGCGGCGGGCGGAAGCTACTCCGGCCCTTACGGCTTCGATGGCGGTGACGGCGGAACACTCTATGGCGGTGGCGGCGGTGGAGCGGCGACATTCACAGCCGATGGCGGCGATGGCGGAATTGGAACTGCTGTAACCCGCACCGACGGTGGCGATGGCGGCGATTCGGGTGGTAACGGAAGAGCGGCCTCATCCGATTACGGCAGAGGCGGATCGGGTGGAGGAATCTACCTGACCGGAACGCCAAATACAGGCGAGGACGGCCAATATAGCGCCGGTGGAGACTACGGTGGCGGCGGCGGAGGCTCCTCCGTCAATGCCGGCGGTGGTGGCGGCGGCGGCGGCGGCGGCCTCGTATGGCAAAATAACATATCCGTGACACCCGGCGAGGAAATCACAGTCGTGGTTGGGGACGGAGGTGCTCATGGCGCAAGCTATGCCTCGGACGGTCAGGGCGGCGCGGTGCGCATAATATGGGAATACCCATGTAGCCCTTCAGCGAATTACCCCGACAACGCGGAATAACGACATACTTTCCAAATTACGAGGATAAATATGTTATAAAAATTTTAAACATGAAAATTGAATAGTAAAGAAAAGCTAACGATCACTTTCAAAGACCTACTGGATTACATGACAATAAACGGTTATTGGTTGAAGGTGAGAATTGATGTCATAAGCACCATTAAATAGAAATGTTTTGTATTTCTATATACATTATTAGTTCTCTGATATTCTTTTTCCTTGGTAAAAGAAATCATCTATTTCATTATTTTTCGATATTATAGACGGTTTTTTCTCCGATATATCACTTGACATTTTTGTTTTTAGACAGGATATTTATCAATTAGAGTTTAAATCTTTTTTTTGAGAATTTGCTTTGCCCGACCGTTTCAGTTAGGTTTTTTATTGGGGCGAACTTTTTATATAGCGCTATATAACGATTTGAGGATATATGAAAAAACACATTATCGTTTTCCTTCTCTTGATTATAATACAGATTCCAATTCAGGCCTATGAGTGCAAT
>Ga0272443_10000751_pt1 | contig 55105 bp, 48 predicted proteins | sample SSMAcet12_FD_193581 | JGI IMG/M metagenome (GOLD analysis project Ga0272443, IMG submission 193581) | Marine sediment archaeal communities from Little Sippewissett salt marsh, Falmouth, MA, United States - SSM-Acet-12 | ecosystem: Environmental > Aquatic > Marine > Wetlands > Sediment ... | reverse complement strand
TAGCGCAACATTTCATTGTGAACGGGAGGGAAATGTTCATCCCCATGGCGATTGAAGAGCCCTCCGTTGTCGCAGCCGCATCCTTCATGGCCAAATTAGCCGGGTTAAGCGGTGGTTTCAAGGCGTCCACAAGCGCACCTGAAATGATCGGGCAGATCCAGCTCCTAGACATCCAAAACCCACAAGAAACCATCCAGACACTCCAGGAGCACAAAGCCGTGATACTTGCTGAAGCTGAAAAAGCGGATTCCTTCATGATGAGCATCGGCGGTGGACCGCGTGATCTGGAATTCCGCCTGATCCCCGAATCGTCAATCGGTGCGTTTGTCGTCCTGCACCTGATCTACGACGTCCGCGATGCGATGGGCGCAAATACGATCAACACCGTTGTCGAAGCTCTACGACCGCTGATCGAAGAACTAACCGGAGGGCGCGTTCATCTGTCGATCCTCTCAAATTTGGCGGACAGACGTCTCGCCCGTGCTGAGGTGACTATTCACACAGAAGATCTTGCATTCGGTGAATTTACCGGGGAGCAAGTCCGGGACGGCATCATTGAGGCATGGGCTTTTGCTGATGCTGATCCTTACCGCGCAGCAACACACAATAAAGGAATCATGAACGGCGTGGATGCAGTTGTCCTGGCAACAGGGAATGACTGGCGCGGGATTGAAGCCGGCGCGCACGCTTACGCTGCCCGTACCGGGCAGTACCGTAGCCTATCAAAATGGGTAGAGGAGTCAGATGGGGACCTTCATGGAAACCTGGAGATGCCGATGGCAGTTGGGACGGTTGGCGGCGCAACGGGCACGCATCCTGGAGCAAAAGCCTGCATCAAGCTGCTGGGGGTAAAAACAGCCAATGAACTCGCAGAGATCATCGTGTCGGTCGGACTGGCGCAAAACCTTGCCGCCCTGCGCGCCTTAGCGACCGAAGGCATCCAGAAAGGACATATGAGCCTGCACGCAAGGAAGGAAAAACTACAAAGTTCGTAATCCAACATTTTTACATTCCCGAAGTACTGATTATCATGGACAACATGATTTTTCCGCTCCAGGATTGTCAAGTATTATGTTCAATGCTATAGTAAGTATGAAAAATCAAAGAGACGGTGGTTAACCAATGAACCTGTCTTGTTACTTCTCAACAAATCAACCAATCAGCATGAAAATCCTCAATATGAACACGTCTACAAAAATATGACTCCATTCTCGCTAAATAAACGATTCGTCCTTCAACTCATCCTCGTATTCCTGCTTTTCACGTTGGGAGCCGTGATCGGGTTAGGACTACCGGCAACCTTGCTGCTTGAAAACCAAACAAATCGGCATATGCAGGCATTGATCGACCAATCCGACCAGACTACGTTCGCACTTCTGGATAATAAAATCGTCCAGCTCGAGAACCTTACGCTGTTAATTGTGGAGCGCCCGACCTTGGGCATGCTGATAGAAGAAGAAGGGGACGAGCAGGCTCTTTCTAAATACCTTGAGGAATTCCTGGCCAACACCAGGGTTGATATGCTGATAGTTTGCAAGGATCAGGAGATCTTATCCTATGCAGGTGATGAGACCATCTCAGATATCTGTCATTCATCCGACCCGAATGGCTTTATGACCATCAATGACCAGGTCTGGTTAGTGTCAAGCGCTGCACTAGCAACCTCAAGTTCAGGTGAATCCCGCGTGATCGTTGGCCAAACATTTGATTCCGCGTTGAAAGAATTTCATGCACAGAGCGGTCTGGCGTATTATCTGTTCCAGGCAGATCAACTCATGGCAGCAAACCAGGAAATTACAGATCAGGAGACCGAAGACAACATTTCAGCAGATATCCAGCAGTATCAGACTCTCAATTTAGGGAATGATCATTCATATCCCACCCACATGGCAACGACAATTTCGGTTTCCAGCGACCTGGACCTTGTATTGATTGGTCTGCTGAATATTGAATCCTATTCTGCTTTCAATCGCCAATTAAGGAATATCACATTAATCACACTGGTTTCGGTGAGTCTCCTGGGCGCGGTGATCGCTATCCTGCTTTCACGCCGAATCAGCAAACCAATCAACCAATTGGCTCGTGCGGCCGTCGCGCTGAGGGAAGGGGATCTGACAACGCCCCTGACAACGTCATCGAAACTTCAGGAAATCTCTCAACTCACGAATGCACTTGAAGACGCAAGAGTCAGCCTGCGCCATTCACTCACACAGATCCGCAAAGAAAAGGCTTGGATCGAAGACCTTCTTGATTCTATTGTGGAAGGTTTATTGACCATCGACAACAATGCTCGGATCACCTATGCGAGTCAATCCATCGCTAAGATCATTAGTACAGATCCATCAGAAATCTTTGGAAGATCTATTGATGACTTTTTCGTCGCAACCACCGGTGAGGAATTATTCAGCCATCAGATCCCCGCGCCCAATCAGAGTCGCCGCATCCCGGTGATGATGAACGAAAAAGAGGTCCTCCTCTCAATTTCAACCTCAGAATTCGTCCCGCCAGAAGCAGGTAATGCAACGCGGGCGCTAGTCATCCGAGACGTTACCGATGAGGAACGCATCCATAGGTTGATCGGCGAATTCATGGCGAATATCACACATGAGTTCCGCACCCCCCTGAGTGCGCTCTCTGCCTCCGTGGAACTGCTGATCGAGCAGCTTCCCACCCTTTCAGCACCGGAAATTGAGCAACTGCTGAATTCGTTGAACATCGGCATTGTCAACCTTCAGGCATTGATCGATAACCTGATAGAGGCTGCGAGTATTGAGGCTGGCAGGTTCAAAGTCAATCCAAAACCTGTTGAACTCAACCTGATTATCCAGGATGCCATTGAGACCATCCAGCCAATTGCTGATAAGCATAACGTGAGGATCACACCTCCGAGGAACAAACAGGCTTTTCGTGTCATGGCAGACCGACGCCGAACTAGCCAAGCGCTGTTAAATTTGCTCTCCAATGCGATCAAACACAGCCCCGAAAACAGCACGATCACCCTCAGGACATTGATCCTCGGCAAGCAGGTCATGGTGGAAGTCCAGGACCAGGGAAAAGGGATTTCAACTGAAATCCAATCGCATCTCTTTAACCGTTTTATCACGCCTGAAACAGAAGAAGAAAAAGCTGAACTCGGTCTTGGGCTTGGTCTTTCCGTTGTCAAAGCCATCATTGAAGCACAGCACGGCGATGTGGGCTTCAAGAACAGCAGTGATGAAGGTGCAGTGTTCTGGATCACACTTCTTATGGTTGAAGGGACAGCATCATGAAAGCCCTTATCGTTGACGATGACCGTACACTGGCAGATCTACTTTCATTCACTCTGCGCCGTTCCGGTTTTGAATCGTATGTCGCTTTTGATATTCCCAGCGCGATCCAACTGTTTGAAAAACAACCCGTCGATATCATCGTTCTGGATGTGAATCTTCCTGGTCAGCCTGGTATACGAGATGGATTCGATCTCTGCCGGCATATCCGACGCACATCAGAAGTCCCGATCATCCTGCTTACCGTTCGTGATGATGAAGAAGATATCCTCAATGGATTAAACCTCGGTGCTGACGATTACATCCTCAAGCCCTTCAGCCCACGTCAGCTTGTGGCACGCATTCAAACCGTCCTGCGCCGATCCACGAACGGGAAAACAAATCTCAATGAACCATACATATATGAAGATATCACATTCGACCCTTCCCAAAGGGAATTTTCACATGAGGGACAACCACCTCAGACGTTAACCCAGTTGGAAAGCCGTCTTCTGGAATATCTGATGCTGAACCCCGGACAGGTCCTGCCGGCAGAGAATATTATCACGCATGTATGGGGAACAGAGGGTGGAAACTCTGAGATGCTGCGTCAATTGGTGCGGCGGTTAAGAACAAAAATTGAGTCTGATCCGGGGAATCCGGTTTTGCTTCAGAATATTGCAGGCATTGGCTATGGCTTTGCTATAAATCAATAAGATCATGCAATTCAGGGGGAAGCCTAATTCGTCACACAATTGTCACATCCTTATCACCATAGGCGTCACGTACACTCAATATAATACTGGATGCTGAGATACACTCAGCTACGATCGCGCGAGTTCAAGAAATCATGAATGAGGAAGCGTATGTCTATCTGCCTTGAAAACATAAGCAAATATTACGGCCATCAGGTTGTGGTGAACAACCTGAGCCTGGAAATCAAGGATGGTGAGTTCTTTGTCCTTCTCGGAGCAAGCGGCTCCGGAAAGACAACCGTCCTAAACATCATTGCAGGGTTGATAAACCCTGATAAAGGCAGAGTACTGCTGCATGAGCGTGATGTCACAAATATTTCTACGCAAAAACGCAAGATTGGTTTTGTGTTCCAGAATTATGCCCTTTTCCAATATATGAATGTCGCCCAGAATATTGAGTTCGGCTTGCAGGTTCAAAAAGTGCCCAAAGAACAGCGGGCTAAAAAGCGGGATGAACTACTGGAATTGGTCGGGCTGGTTGGATTAGGCCAGCGGATGCCCAGCCAGCTTTCCGGGGGACAGCAACAACGTGTCGCCCTCGCCCGTGCCCTGGCCGTAGATCCAGAGGTTCTGCTCCTCGATGAACCGCTGGGTGCCTTGGATGCAAAGATTCGTGTTGACCTTCGCCGGAGTCTGAAGAAAATTCAGCGTCAACTGGGTGTGGCTGCTATCCTGGTCACTCATGACCAGGAAGAAGCTTTCGACCTTGCCGATAGGATTGGTGTAATGAACTTTGGGCGCTTGATTGAAGTTGGGACGCCGCACGATCTCTACCAGTTCCCAAAGACAGAGTATGTTGCCTCATTCCTTGGTTCGGCCAACCTCTTATTGGGCAGAATCGAAGGGAATGAAGTCTACATCGGCAAGCACGGCTTCCCCCTGCAGGAGGAAGCGCTCAATATGAATTCTGATAAACGCGCCCAAATCCTCTTCCGGCCGGAAGATGTGGCGTTGGCCTCCTCTACCGAGGAACTGGGATGCTTCGCTCTCGGCAAAGGGAAGATCATTGAAAAAGGATTCAATGGGCCGGTTGAACACCTTCGTGTGGAAATGCCGGCAATTCAAGGCGTACGCTCGATCTCGCCATCCGTACCATATGGGAATCCCGGTTTCATCATGGAGGTCAACCGGTCACCGGAACAAAGCACGAACGTCCCCCTCGATACAGACAGCCAGGCCTGGGTTGGGATCAGACGCTTGCATGTCCTCTCACACCCAGGTTTGAACTTCCTGCTCATCACAGACGGCTCTCTGCGCAGCAATTCTGCAATCTCACAGGGCGGATATATGGCGCGCATGGCCCATGCACAGCTTGTGATGTTGGGAATCGGGCAAGATACGGATAGACTCGAAAGCCATCTGGCAGACGCCAGGAAACAGGTCGGAAGTGGAATGGCATCTTTTCTTGTCCAGACATCCCGGGAGCCCTTCTCGGATGCCATCGCAGATGCAGTTGAAAAACATGACATTGACCTGGCAATTCTCGGTTGGCGGCCAACAGCAGGATTTGAACAAATCAATCAAGCCTTGCAGATAGGCGACCACCACCTCTTCCTGGCGACCAATCCCGTCCCCCGTCTGAGTAAAGCCCTGATCTGCCTGGCGAGTGGGGAACCGGGTAAGGACAATGTCCTTTTCTCCGGCCGTCTGCTTCGTCACATGGGCGCGGAAGCCACGCTGCTAACTGTCGTTCCAAAATCGGCGCGAATTGAACATCCCCAAACAAGGATTGAGCGGTTCCTGGATGATGGTCAGAAAAGCCTGGCACGTTTTGGTGTCCCATCCAAGACCCTGATCAAAACGGGTGATTTAATGACAGTTATCCAGAATGAAGTCAATGAAAACCAATATGACATGGTGATACTAGGTGCACCATTGCCTAACCAGTTGAATAAACCGGGCAGCATCAGCGGGGTGACAGATTCGATCCTTTCAAATATTCAAGGCTGCTCATTTTTAATCATTCGATCTCGACAATTCCAAAGACTACAAAACCGTTTCCGGAGGAATATATGAAAAAAATTAAGCACTATCTCATAATCGCTTTCCTAATGACATCTCTCCTGCTGGCTTCTTGCAGCGATACATCGAACTCAGAGACCTTTGAAGAAGAGACTGCAGGAGAGGATGAAATAACCCTGATTCTGGGGGCATACACAACGCCAAGAGAAGCCTACGGGGAGATCATCCCACTTTTCCAGGAATACTGGCTTGTTGAAACCGGACAGAAAGTCGTATTTGAAGAGTCCTACCTGGGTTCAGGTGCGCAATCCCGTGCGGTTGTAGAAGGTTTTGAAGCGGATGTTGTTGCCCTTTCCTTGGAGGCAGATGTGATCCGCATCCAGGATGCTGGTCTGATTACACATGATTGGAAGGCAGGTGAATATCAGGGAATCATCACAACATCCATCGTCTCCTTTGCAGTCCGAGAAGGCAATCCCAAGAATATTGAAGATTGGGATGACCTCGTTCAGGAAGGCCTGGAAATCCTGACCCCCAATCCGAACACCAGCGGCGGTGCTATGTGGAACATCCTGGGTGTATACGGCGCTGCTCTGCGCGGTCAAATCGAAGGTGTACCAGCTGACGATCCGGACGCGGCTTCAGATTTCTTATGCCAGGTCTTGAGTAATGTCACAGTCATGGATAAAGCCGCACGTGACAGCGTCTTGAATTTTGAAATGGGCATTGGCGACCTCGCGATTACCTACGAAAACGAGGTTCTGGTAGGCAGACAGTCCGGGAACACCTATGAATTGGTCATCCCGACTTCCACGATCCTCATTCAGAACCCTGTCGCCGTTATCGACGCGAGTGTTGATAAACACGGTACACGTGAAGTCGCTGAAGCCTTCGTGGAATTCCTCTATTCAACCGAAGCCCAGGAAATCTATGCGGAATATGGACTGCGAGTTGTCAATGAAGAAGTGGCTGCAGCTCATACAGACATTTACCCGGAGGTCACCGACCTTTTCATCGTTGATTACTTCGGCGGGTGGGACCCGATCATGTCAGATATCTTCGGCGAAGAGGGCATTTATAACGATGCGATCCTGAAAGTCCAGGGTGGAGAAGAATAATGGAATATTCGTTCACCCGGAATAATAAAAAATCGGGCTGGACTCAATGGATGCTGAGGCTTCCAAGCCTCCTTTACCTGTGTCTGATGATCATCGTTCCGTTGATTGTCATCATCCAGGACGGATTCAGGGAGGGGATATCTGAACTCCTCCACCAGATTACCCTCCCAATCGCCAGGCATGCTATTCTGCTGACGTTATGGACATCCACATTAATGACTGTCATCAATGCCGTTATGGGATTAATGACCGCCTTTGTCTTGGTCCGTTATGAGTTCCCCGGGAAACGCCTGCTGAATGCTATCATTGACCTCCCGCTATCAATCCCCACACTCGTAACCGGGGTGATGCTGGTCATGCTCTATGGCCCGCAGGAGACGTTGGGGGCTTTCTTGTCGGAAAAGATTGGACTGCAGGTGATATTTGCTCCCCCAGGAATTATCCTTGCCCTGCTGTTCATCTCTTTTCCATCTGTCGTCCGAACCATTCAACCAGTGCTGGAAGAATTGGATCGGTCACAGGAAAATGCTGCATTCACACTGGGTGCAAGTTCCTGGGCGACCTTCCGCAAGGTCATTCTCCCCGCATTGATACCACCCACATTGAACGGAGCCTTGTTGAGTTTTTCCAGGGCAATTGGCGAATTCGGTTCGGTGGTCATCGTTGCCGGGAACATTCCCCTAAAAACTCAGACCGCTGCTGTTTACGTGTTAGGCGCTGTCGAATCTGAAAACCGTCTGGGGGCCAGCGCGATCTCCATCCTGCTGGTGACCATTTCACTCCTAGTCTTGATCATTGCAAACACACTAGAGAAACAATGGGGTTCACACCGATGAATCAAACGAAGAAAAGCGTAAGCGCTTGGATCCTGATCATGGTCGTGATAGCCTATATGGGATTCCTGATCCTCGCCCCCATCATTGCCCTCATCAGAGGTGCCTTCGAGGATGGCGTGAGGGCCGTCTGGGAAAGCATCACTTCACCGGCTTTGGGCGAAGCGCTCCTGCTTTCCTTAAAGATCGCCTTCCTGGTTGTCCTCGGCCAAGCTGTTTTTGGATCCTTGGTCGCTTGGGTACTTATCAGGCAGAATTTTCCCGGTAGGGCATTTTTCAACAGCCTGATCGACATCCCCTTTGCACTCTCACCGGTTGTCGTGGGCTATGTCATCCTGCTCCTCTTTGGACGGAACGGCCTCCTCTATCCAATCGTTGAGAAGTTTGATTTTCAGGTTGCTTTTGCCGTGCCAGGCATGTTTCTGGCTACCCTCTTTGTCAGCCTGCCCTTCATGATTCGTGAGATGATACCCGTGATTGTCAACCTGGACCGCGCCCAGGAATTCGCTGCGGCCACACTGGGAGCAAACCAATGGACCATTTTCTGGCGGATCATCTTCCCTCAATTGAGAAGCGCACTATTTTACGGGATCTCATTGACTCTGGCGCGTGCCCTGGGTGAATTTGGGGCTGTGCTGGTCGTCGGCGGCGGGGTTCAGGGCAGGACTGAAACGACCACCCTTTATATTTTCCGCTGCATTGACGAACGCAACACCATCGAGGCTTATACAGCTTCCATCCTCCTGGGCGCTTTTTCAGTGATGATCGTGTCTTTTGCAGATGCGATAAAACGTGCCCAGAAGAAGAGACAGGCAGCTTCGACAGAACTGCGGATTTAATCCACCCGGATTCCCCGCAAATATATCAAAGTATCGACGATCCTCCCGATAATTTAACGCTTTTATCCGATTTTTCTGTTATGATGGGATGGTCGCGTCCGGTTCTGGAATGAGTCAAATATATCTGGCGCGGGCTGAAAACCTTATTTATATGGAGAATGAATGAAACTCGCGGTTAACTACTCCACCCCTCTCATTGAACTCATAAGTCAACAGCTTGTAAGCATAGATCTGATCAAGTGTCCTGATTGGGAGGGGATGATTAAGGAAGCAGAGCCTTACGGAAAGATTACCATCCATTACGGATTGGATATTGGTTTGGGAGATGTATTCACTCAAGATCTCTCTAGGATCCAGCAGCTCAAAGAAGCAACCAACACACCCCATATCAATGCACATCTGGTCACGCCAAAGTATTTTAACGGGTACGATAAACAAGAAATCCGGAAAATCAATGATCTCTGGCGTGAAGAGCTTGGACTCCTGATTGACCGGTTCGGTGAGGACTTCGTTGCATTGGAACACTATCCCTATACGGCAGCCAATTCCCATATCAGAACAGCAGCTGATTGCCAAAACTTCTCTCAGGTGATCAAAGACACAGGCTGCAGGCTTTTGCTCGATCTTGCCCATGCGCGAATAACTGCGGATACATTGGGGATCGATGTCAAGGGATACATCCGCGATATGCCTCTTGACCGTCTGGTGGAAATCCACACCACCGGCATAAAGATGTATGCCGGCATACTCACAGATCATTTTGAACTTCAACAGGGAGATTGGGAAGTTCTCGATTGGGCGCTTACGGAGATCCGTTCAGGACACTGGCGCAAGCCCCAATTGGTCGCATTTGAATATGGTGGTGTCGGAGATGTGTTCGTATGGCGCACCGATATTAATGTATTACGAACGCAAATCCCCAGATTATATGAAATGGTTCACCACAGCGACTAATCCTGACGAAATCAAAACTTTTTTTCCCTGTGTCCCCCAATGTCCTTATTCTTGCATTCTAAGCATTAATTATATAAAATAATATTATATTTAATGTTCATCAGGTGAGGCTACAAAAATCTTGTCCGCCAGCCGTAACCCAAGGATCACCTGATGCCCGTCAACTTGAACCTTGATCGTCTCATTGAAAGGGAGAATCTCTACTACGATTATCTCCGCCCCTGGCATCAACCCCAGTGACTCCAGATAGGCAAGACTGTCATAATTGTCCTCAAGGCTCTCATGGATGCGCATCAAGGTCACCTTAACATCTGGAACAATATTTGAAAGCGGCACCCAATCAATGGTTGCATCCTCATAACCCGGTAATGGATTTCCATGCGGGCAGAACTTTGGATCCTCCATTTCAGATTGCAAACGCTCTTCGACCTCAGATGATATCATATGTTCGATCTGGTGTGCTTCACGATGCAGTTCCGATAGGGGAAGTTTGAGAACCCTTGAAAGCATCCATTCGGTAAGCATATGCCTGCGGATCACGCTCCTGGCTGCCTTCAAACCCTCACCGGTCAATGTGATATCTTTGTTCTCATTGATCGCGATCCAACCATCACGCGCCATGCGTTTTAGGGTCGCTGTCACCGTCGGCGCCGAGACATCCAGCGATTCAGCCAACCGAGCACCGATCACTCGCTCCCCATCACGCGCCAGCGTGTAGATCACACCCAGATAATCTTCGATTGTTGCGCTTGGATGATTTGTTTGACTCATGATTCGGTTAACCCTTATATTTATTTTAGCATTGATTAATTTATGCAAGAGGAAAATTTCAAGATTGGGATTATGTAGATTGTAAACTATTATTCAAAATTCTTGACTTTAGTAGTAATATTATATAAATTATATGAAAGGATATTTAATATGGCTACACTAGGTCAAAAGTTACGTGAATTAAGGCACCAAAAAGGATATAAACTCAATGAAGTCGCGGAAGGCGCAGACTTGTCGATCTCCTTCATTTCATTAATTGAACGCGATAAGGCATCAATATCCGTTGAAAACCTCCAAAAACTCGCTACCTTCTATAATGTCCGGTTGTTCCAGATTTTCCAGGATATCGAAGAGGAAGAAGCATATGTTGTGCATAAAGAGCAGATGGAAGGGCTGAGTGAATTTGCCCCACCTTCCAAACCAACGCTTTATATGCTTTCTCCAGAGGAGAATCTCTCCTTCAAAGCTTTCCTGGCAATCCTCCCTGCTGCATCTCATTATGAATACACCCAGCTTCAAAAAGGTGAGGCTTTCATCCTGATCAAAGAAGGCCAACTTGAGATCACACTCCCGAACAAGAAGCCCATCATCCTCAATCAGGGTGACACCGCTCATCTGACGAGTTTCAAAGGCACACAGCTGAGAAGTGCGAGTGGAGACAGCCCGACGGTTATCCTTGCGGTCGTTTCCGTAACAACGCAATCCTTGGATAAACAGGGAAACAACCTGAAGTACCACAAGATTACGGAATAGGAACGAGAATCCGCTCGAGAGAACCTTTCCGCAACATGACAGAAGACATGAGAAAACACATGTAATTAACGCGGCTTGGCTGCCCTCAACGGGCAGATTCATAGAGGTAATTTAGTTTTCAATATCTTACCTTATTCAAATTGGATCAAAGCTTACAGTATAATTTACATGTCCTTTATTGGATAAATGTCCTGTCAGATTCATGAGGTCAGATCCTTTTATCGGACCTCTGATTCTAACTTCCTCAATGAAAGAACCGCTCAAATGGGCGGTTCTTTCACGCATCCGGACTTTTCTTCAAAAAACGCCTGTTTTACTTATGAGAAAGAATATAATAGAATACTTCAACTTTAGAGACTAGCTGCGGCTTCATCTGGATCAATATCTTCTGGTAAAAAAATAGAACATGAAACTACTTCTTCACTTTGCAAAAAAATATATATGGGCCCTGATCATCACCATCATCAGTATGCTGGTGCTTGTTAGCGCTCAATTGTTGATTCCCTGGTTGATTCGCACCCTGATTGCTCTGGTCACAGAGAACCAGCTTTCAGTTGACACGATGAATATCGTCATTCAATTGACACTGATCGCTGCGGCAACCTATATCGCACGCGCCGTCGTTCAATTCCTGCGCAGTTATATGGCACATATCGCTGGGTGGGGCGTTGTATCGGATGCGCGCAAATATGTATACGGACATATTCAGCGCTTATCTCTCCGGTTCTATGAAGACAAACAGACCGGTCAGCTGATGTCTCGAGTCGTGAATGACACCGATCTATTCGAGCGGATGATCGCGCATGCCGTCCCGGATGTCTTTGTAAATGTCATCACATTCATCGGGATCACAATCGTGTTGGCCAGCTTGAACTGGCGCCTCACCCTTTACAGCATGGCGCCCATACCATTGGTAGTGCTTGCCCTTTTGGCCTTTTCAAAATATGTCCGCCCGGCCTTCCGAAGACGCCAGCATGAGATCGGTAAATTAAATGCCGTCCTGAACGACAGCATCGCGGGGATCAGGGAGATCAAAGCCTTCAACCGTGAAAGCGAACAGCTCGAACGGGTTGAGGTCGGCATTGAGAACTACCGCCTGTCACTCCTCTCAGCCCTTCGGTTGATGGCGATCTTCCAGCCATTTATCGATCTATCCACCTCAATTGGACAACTCGTCGCAATCTTCTTTGGCGGCTATATGGCGCTGGAGGGAACCCTCTCCGTCGCAGATCTGGTTGCCTTCTTCCTGTATCTGGATATGTTCTATCAACCGATCCGCAACCTCGGCACATCCTGGGAAAACATTCAGGAATCAATGGCCGGCTTTGATAGGATATCCGAACTGCTTACAGAACAGCCAGATGTAAGCAGCCCCAGGCAACCCATTCCCCTCCCAAAGCAGATCAAGGGGCACGTGCAGATGGAAAATGTCAGCTTCGGCTACTTGGAAGATGAGATCATCCTTCAGAACATTAATCTCGATATACCCGGCTCAAATGTTGTCGCACTCGTCGGCCCAACGGGTGTTGGAAAATCCACCCTGGTCAGTCTCATCCCCCGTTTCTATGACGTCACCACAGGCTCCATTAAACTGGATGGCACGGATATACGCGAGCTCGATGTGGAAGCGCTGCGGCACAATATCAGCATCGTCCTTCAGGATGTGTTCCTGTTTCATGGGACGGTCCGGGAAAACCTTTTATTTGGGAAGCCCGACGCAGCGGAAGAGGAGATCATCGCAGCTGCTGAAGTTGCCAACGCCCACGATTTCATCACAGAACTGCCCGAAGGGTACGATACGCTCATCGGCGAACGCGGCGTCAAACTTTCGGGTGGACAGCGCCAGCGGATCTCGATTGCCAGGGCAGTCCTCAAGGACTCGCCCATCTTGATCCTGGACGAAGCAACCTCATCCGTCGATACAGAAACCGAACTCCTCATCCAAGAAGCCCTCGACCGGTTAATGAAGGGCAGGACGACGATCATTATCGCCCACCGCCTCTCAACCGTCCGGAATGCAGACAAGATCGTCGTTCTCAAAGGCCAAAACATCATCGAGCAGGGCACACATGAAGCGTTAATCGAAAAAGGCGGCTTATATCACCGCCTGTACACAGTTCAAGAGCACTTATAATCCGGCTTGGTTTTCCCCCGGATACCGGCATTCCAATCCATCTTATGGCAGGGGCATGATCGTGTTTTCTCTGTGTTCAATCGTGATGAATTCGATCAAGCCGCGGGTCAGCTCAACCAGATGACCTTCAAATGGTTCAAGATATTCATCCGCAAGGCGAACGGTGAGGGTCACATCTGCACCGAAATCCTTGTCGGTGACCAGACCGAAATAGTTATTGACGATGATCTGGGTTTGATCGTAGATACAGTAGGGGATCACAAACATCAACGAGGTCGTCGCCACTTTTCGCGCCCGGGGTAAGGCATCCAAAGCAAACCGGATGCTGTCGCTGTAAGCCCGAACCAGGCCGCCCGTCCCCAGTTTCGTTCCGCCATAATAGCGTGTGACCACCGCCGCGACATCGCCCAACCCGCTGCCGCGCAGGACGGAAAGCGCCGGCTGCCCCGCCGTGCCCGAAGGCTCGCCGGCATCGGAGCAATGCGCAATGGTGGCACTGTCGTGCCCGATTAGATAAACCGGCACATGATGGGTGGCATCGGGATATTTGTTCTTCACAGAATCAATGAAAGCCTGCGCTTCTTCCACGCTGAAAGCCGGCCCCATAGTCGTGATAAACCGCGATTGGCGATCTGTGAATTCTGTTTTAATCCGCCTGGCAGGGATAAGTCTTAGGTCTGGCATCTTCTTCTTTGGGTAGAGAGTGAAATCGACGAAGTTATTCTACCCCATTGCGACCAAGAATTCTTTTATGTTTCCTAAGGAAACTGCGTGGCTTTTTTCAATCAATTCGATATAGAAGTTCTTTAATTTTATTTAGCGGTTTATGAAATTTTTCACCGGGAACAAACACTACATCATCGCGATGACAATAATAACATTCTTCCCAACGATTATTCGCTTGCTCCCACTTATTATGTATCTGGTTAGCAGCAATTTTCCAATCAGCTATTATCTTTATATTTTTTTCTTTTATTCTTTTATATTCCTCGAACTTAGATTTATATTTTTTCTTCTCATTCTTAAAAAGCCATACACTAACTAGCATTCCTATAAATGGAATGAATAGATTAAATCCCGATGCAATATCAAGAAAAACGAAAATTAACACGGCAATAGTGACTAATATCATTAACATGATTAGAATTGTTCCCGGACCTGTAATATTGCTTTCGTAAACAGGTTCGTTCTTAATCAATTTTGGTTCTTCCAAGTAAATATCCTTTGTCAAATAAATGGTTTTATTTCTATCAAGTATGGGTTCAACTGGTGGTTTGAGTCTTGATTGCAGTGAAGATGAAACAGATTTGTTCATAAATATTGCGGAAACTTTTTCTACCCTATCATTTCTATTACAAACGGGACACCTTCCAAATGATTCAATATCTTCTTTCCGAATCATATGCTTTTGTCCACAAAATTCACAAATATATTCACGTCTATTGCTATTAAGGCGTATAGATCCCCCACATGTTGGGCATGACAAAGTAATAAAATCCGACATTGAAACTCCCCGAAACACTTGATGATTATAATTACTGTTTACATTATAAACCACAAGCGTAGAACATGCATGCTTCCGAAAGAAACTGCGTGACAATCTTGTATCATTGAGTTTTGTCACGTAGGCTTCGCCGTACGTGACCTACATTTGTCATGAGTATTGAAAGGTCTTTTGAAAAAGAAAATGACTCTGAGTTCAGAGTCATATCTGTACCTCCACTGAGATTCATCACTCAGTCTTAGCACCTGTCCCCCTTGCGGGGATGAAAGGGCTCTAGTAAATACAAAACGATCTTCATTTACAGAAAATCGTCCTATACCTCCACAGAGATTCAAACCTCAGTCTTAGCACCTGCACCATCCTGTGGTGTTGAAGGGGCTTCAAATAATACAAAACGATCTTCATTTACAGAAGATCGTCTCATGCCTCCACGGAGATTCGAACTCCGGTCTTAGCCTTGAAAGGGCTACGTCCTGGTCCCCTAGACGATGGAGGCGTTCAATTAAGCGACTGCAATTCTACCATTCAATGATAGTTAGGTCAAGAAATTTCAATCCCTTAAAATGAACGATCATTCGTCAATGCTGATTAAGATTCTCACCCCTCTCCTTCTACCGGCATCAAAATATCAGGAGAGTCATTCCTGGGGGAATTGACCTCCCGCGAGACGGCATAGGCTTTCATCTCGTCAGCAGGATAAGGCACAAGGACATCCTGCAAGGCCTTGGGGGGCGTTTCAGTGTTCAGCCACGTCCAGCGTGTCTCCTCACCCAGCATGACCGGCATCCGGCTGTGGTACCGGCTGACAAGCTGATTGGGCTGGCAGGTCAGGATGGTGCAGGTGTGCAGCTCGCCGCCCTCCGGCGGTTCCCAGTGCTCATACAACCCAGCAAAGGTGAACGGTTTGTCATCCTTCAGCTTGAACAGGTAAGGGATCTTCGGGCCGCCCTTGCTTTCCGTATGCCATTCAAAGAAACCATCTGCCAGGATCAGGCAGCGGCGGTACTTGAAAGCCGCCCTGAAGGACGGTTTGCTCGAAGCTGTCTCCGCACGGGCATTGATCATCCGGCTGCCGATGTCAGGGCCGTCCGCCCAAAAAGGGACCAGACCCCAGCGGTAAAGCTCAATGGACCGGGAAGCATGATCCCTGACAATCGGGACAGGCTGCATGGGAGCGATATTGTAGCGTGGTTGAACGACATGGATGAATGGGCCCAGGTCCAGCAGTTCCTGAAGTTCCCCCGGGTCTAATGTCAATGTAAACCGACCGCACATGACAGCTCCTTTCGAATGAACTGGACAGCTGATTCTAAGGAAGTTTTCTCAACCGGCAAAGCAACACCCTGGTCAAAAGACCATCGAGACCAGCAGCCAGATTCCCAGGGTGATGAAAACGATCGTCATGGCAAGTTTAACAATTGCGGCGTTCTTTTGCAGGAATTTGGTCAGGTCTTTGGAAGTCGTCCCGAAGTAGACCAGGACGAAGATGATCACCAAGGGCAGGATGAACAGGAGATTATACAGGATCAAATAGAAGATCGCCTGCAGCCTCAATTCAGGAATACTGCTGACATAGATGATCGTTGGCAGGTAAATCTGCCCTGTGCAGGCCAATTCCAGAAATGAGATCAGTATACCGGCGAAAAAAGCACCGATCGCGTAATGAGTCGAACCGCGCCCCTTCCGTATGGCCGCGTTGATGCGCTTCCGCATTGGTTCAGGCAGCTTCAAGAGCATATCACCGATCTCACCCCGCCTGGCTTTTTGAAAGTCCAGGAAACTGAACACTGCCAGGACCAGGCACAGGATACCCGTCAGGATATATACAATCGTTGAGACGATATCCAGCGTTGAGCCAAGCAGCTCCAGGACTTGATACAATCCCAATCCAACAGCCAGGTAAGCCAGAAAAACACCAAGCGTGAAGGCAATCCCGACAAACAGGACTTCTTTTCCTTTCCTGCCGCTCAGCGTCAGGTAAGAGACAAAAAAGATCAACGTGGCAAATGCGCAGGGATTGATCCCATCCACAAGCCCGGCAGCCACGACTGTCAGCCAGCTGAGATTATTGAATTCTGTGAGGATGGACTCCTGTCCCTGTTCGGAATCATAATCAAGCCAGTATGCATCTGCACCGGTTAACTTGTACTCCTCCAGGATATCGGTGATATTCTCCAAAAGGATCTGATCACCAAACAGGACCTGGTCGCCGATGAATAATGCCGGCGTATGGAAATCGCCTTCGATCTCGATCTGCTCAACCATCCAGGCAATAAGATCGGCATGGTCATAGACATTGAATTCCACCACCTCAAGCTGCGGATATTGAGATTCGAGATAAGTGAGATCCGCTTCAACCCGGCTGCACTCCTTACACCCGGTCTGGTAGAAATAGGCGGCATAAATGGGTGTGATGATCACGCATCCCTCATCAGAATCACAGCTGTCATCAGATCCAGAGATCTCCTCCGGATCGACACTGACCAAAGAATCCATATCCACGCCCTCAATATCCGGAAAATCAATCCCTCCCTCATCCAGACCCTCGGATAAGATCTCTGGAAATGACTCTCTGATGGGTGTTTCCCCAATCAGAAAATACTCGTCAATCAGCAGTGTGGGAATGCTGCGTTCGGAAGCGGGAATCTCAAAATGTGCTTCCACCGTCAGCATGGCTTCATAATATTCCGGGATGCTGATCTCCAATAACCGGATATCGAGCATGTCACCATGTTCCTCCTGGAGTGGAAAGATGACCTCATCCAGGATTTCAAGACAATGAGGACAGTCATTGGAATAGAAATATAATGCATGAACTGCACCCTCGACATCAAGCGGTGTTTCATCCTCCTGCGAAGGTCCCATTGGCGTCAGCCCTGGGATTTGAGGTTCATCTTCATCTGCGAGCGCGCTCTGGTAGACCAGGAAAGATAATCCAACAGCCAGGCTGAGGACGAGTACGATTTTCATAATGAGAGATCTCTTCATTTATTCAACTTTCCCATGATATGGTTCTTCGAGTTGCTTACAGGATCCTCATGATAGCGATCCTTTGCATTTTATCATCTTATTCTTCCCTTGGTGAGAAATGGACTTCACCTGGCATGTCTTTATTGTCACCCGGGGCCATCAATAGCAGATAGCTGGCTGGTTCATCCTGCTCATTCACACATTGATGCGGCAGCCAGGCTCCAAAACACAGGCTGTCTCCCATGCTGAGGCAATACTTCTTTCCAGCGACGGAATAATGAACAATCCCCGAAAGACAGTAAATAAATTCGTGCCCGGTATGGATGATCGGCTGTTCTCCGCTGCATCTTCCTTTCGGTACAGTCACAACAAACGGCTGCAAAGGGGTTCCCTCAAGCATCAATCCACAATCTTCCACGCAGATACCATCCATAAGCATTTCGCGGCGCTGGCCTTTTTTTGTGTAGATGATTTGGGGGTCTTCTCTCAAAGGCTCAAACAAACTTGCCAGAGGGATGCCCAATGTCTTTGCCAGTTGTACAAGCGTATTCACACTTGGGGATGTCTTCTGATTTTCGATCAGGCTCAACGTGTTAACTGACAGACCACTTTTTTCAGCAAGCGCTTTAATGGAAAATCCGTGTTCAATTCGAGATTCTCGTAGACGCTGCCCCACCGATACCGGTTTGAAACCACCCGGATCAAAGAACGATCGCTGTCCTGCTGGCTGCTTATCCATTGGCACTATCCTCTAGCATTGTTAATTTAAAGACACAAAATTATAGTTCCCATCGGCACTTTCGTCAATATATCAACCAATTTATGTGTTAGTCATGCTTCCCATCTGATCTGAGAAGGCATTCTTTGAGGATCCACCCTTTGGACATTTCTATCTATTGTACTTGGTGACCATCATCTCTGACTTTATTTTTGTTGCAATAATAAAACAATTGTTCTATAATTGGGTATATGGACACGCTGGATAAATTGAGGTGCCTTTCCATTAATATGCCTTTTGAAGCAGCAGAAGATATCCAATCCTCACCTGCTCAGACGGATCCTCAGGCTGAGATGCGTCAGTTGAAGGAACGCTTCCCGATCACACACGCGCACCTCCCAAATGGGAAGACCATCCCGCTTCTGAAAACCATGCAGACCTCTGTATGCGAACGCGACTGCAATTACTGCTGCTTCCGTGCAGGCAGGGACACACCACGAGCCAACTTGTCCCCGGATGAATTGGCCTCCGCTGTCGTCAAATTATCCCAGTCGGGGATTGCAAAAGGGATCTTCCTCAGTTCCGGAATCACCGGCGGCGGGGTCCACACTCAGGACCGGATCATCGCAACAGCAGAAATCCTGCGGAAGAAATATCACTATCAGGATTACATCCATCTCAAGATCATGCCCGGAGCAGAAAAGGACCAGATATTCACGGCAATGCAGCTTGCGGACCGTGTCTCAATCAACCTGGAAGGCCCCGATGAGACCAGCCTGAGCAGGTTGGCCCCGCACAAAGTGTTCTTTGAAGAACTTCTCAGACCTCTTCAGATGATTGATGAGATCCGCAGGAACCATTCACCTCAGCTTGCCTGGAAAAACACCTGGCCGTCGAGTTGCACGCAGTTTGTCGTGGGCGCAGTTGGAGAAACCGACCTCGCCCTCCTGCAAACCACTGCAAAAATCCGGGCCAGTTTTAACATCACCAGGGCATATTATTCTGGCTTCTCACCCGTCATTGATACGCCCTTTGAGAACCGTCCCCCGGTCAATCCCTGGCGGCGCCACCGCCTCTATCAAACATTCTACTTGCTGCGGGATTACCAATACGATCTGGAAGACATCCAATTCACGCCAGCCGGAAATCTTGATCCTGAAAAAGACCCCAAACTTGCCTGGGCAGAAATCAACCTTCTTGAAAATCCGGTTGAGATCAACACTGCTGATTATTCCGAACTTCTCAAAATTCCTGGGATTGGTCCTGTGACTGCCAAAGCTATCTTAAATATCGTTCCTTATGGTAAGATTCGAGATGTCGACACCTTGAAGAAATGTGGTGCGTCCATCAACCGTGTCTCGAGATTCATCTTGCTGGATGGACACCGGCCAGCATATCAACCAGGTCTACTGGAATGGAACAGAAATTAACTGTTAATCATTTCATTGCAGAATCCATCACACCGGTCTTCATTAAACCCCCCGCCCGAAAGAAAACACCCCCCTGCCCGGATGGATTCGTCTGGCGTTCGCATGAATACGCCATCAAACATTGTTTTTCAGAATGGCGGGATTATTCAAGGCGCGGTAAAATGGCGCGTAATATGCAGCCTCAGCATGCACAAACTGCCAGCCAGCGCGGCTCATGGGGCGTTGGCAGGTTCTTTTTTGAAGTTCAGACTGAAGATGACAAATTGTACCGATTGTATTATGACCGCGCACCCACAGATGCCCTGGATAGACAGGGTAATTGGATCTTATTAGCAGAATTAGAATGGATCATAAGTCAGGAGTGATATGACCAAAAAACAAGTTTCAATATCTATCCTAGTACTACTTTCGATTATTCTGACCACGGTAATGTCAGGCACGGTGACTTCTCAGGCGAGTGCACAGGAAACGGAAGAATATTACTTCCCTTTCTTCATTAACTTCGAACTGCCGCTGACATCCACCAGCTACTACATGATCACGGTGAACAACGATTTGTTATTCAACCTGGGCAAGGAGTTGGGTAAAAGAGACCTGAATACAGAAGGCGCTCAGAACAGCGTGGTTATCCTTGATTTCGGCTACCCCACTTACGATTCTGATGACGGTTACGGCACTGACTTGTTTGGATACGGTCCGGTTGGATTGGACGAGATTACAGAATGTGTCAAAGATTTTGCCCTGGGGTATTACAGGGCCGTAGACACCGATGTTGATTCGAATCTTGTCATCGGCGTTGGCACGAACAATAAGGGAACATCCATAGAAACCAAAGCGATGGCTGTAAACCACGGGATCGAGTGGGCTGAGATGGTCAATGCGATCAACATCTGGGCGATTGCAGAGGATGTGTTCAGCCAGGTACAAATCTATGGTGCAAGCGACATCGAGGTCGCCTGGAACACGCAAGCTTGGTCACGCGCCTGGGTGGATGGATACGACCAGGCCAATCAATATCCACTTCTGCATTTTGGGGATGCAGCCGGTTGCCCCTATGCGGAAGGCAGCACCTCGACAACCTGCGGGAATGGGTGGACCATGGAAGATGTCTGGTATGTCTCCTGGGGGTCAGGCCCATCTCTTCCACTTCCCCTGATCTATCTGACCAGCGGTGTTCACGCCAAACAATGGGCGAATCTCAGCCGGTACAGCGTCAGCCAGCATGGGAGCGCCATGGAGTTCACCGGTGTCTTAACACAATGGCAGGCTTGTCAACAGGGAGATTGCGATGGAACGGATAACGCGCCCGACCAGGCTTATGATCAGCTCTATACAGAACTGGCATTAGATCCCGATACTGCGCAATCCATGGATTGGAGGACGGATATCCGCTGGACCCTTTCCTCTGAAATTCCAAGTTCCTCGACATCTTCAAGCAGTAAATCAACAGGGTCACGTTCACTCACCATCCAGGATGAAATCGGGCAGCTTCGAGAATTTTTAGGAAACCCGCAATTGAGTGCACAAATGCATAACAGCCTTGAAGAGAAATTGGAAATGATCGAAAGGATTGCACTTCAAATAGAAACCAGCAAACAAAATGCCGCTCCAAAGTCGGCGTTAGAATCCATAACAGTTTCTGAAAATGTTGATTCCCAGTTTCGCAGCGGCATCATACAGGGCGGCATGATCGCAGGGCTGCCTTACGGTGTGACCATCAACAATACCTGGCAAACCGTCACCGCTGAGGGTTACCTTCAGGTCGCAGCAGGCTCCTCAACTAATGATTCGACTCAAGGTGCACTCTATATCCTAATGACCGCCTTCTCAAAAACTGAGGGGCAATCCACTGTTATCCTAGTACCAGAGAACAGCGGATCGCTGGCGATCCTTGAAGACAGGTATCCTGAATTGTTGGTCCAATCGGAAAATGGTTCGAACTACCTGGTTGATCTGACCACTATGTCCATTAATTCACTGGACAATTAAACAAAAAAACGCTTCCGCGTATCTTGTTCTTCGTTGCTCAGACGATTTCAACACAGGTGAGTTTTATATCACACTCCAGGAAAGTAGTCAGCAGCGCTTCTTTCTGGTCTGCTTCCAGCCCCTGAATGACAAATCGCAGGATAAACGAACCATCATTGAACGTGTTGTTAACCGTTCTGAGGATATTGCCGCCAAAGTTGGAGACCAATCCGGCCAAATAGGCCAACACACCCGGTCTGTTCGTATTACTCGGACCGACGATGTAGATCGTTGTCCAACCCAGGACTTCTCTCGATATGCCAGCCTCATCCAGTGCCTCTTTCACATCCCCCAGGCGGATCGCACCGCCACCCAGCGCAGAAAACATATCATCAATATTCGCGGCATGCAGAGCACTCAATAAGTTTTCAAGTCTGACCTTCTCCTGTATCTGAACATCCTCAAAATCAACGATACCTCTTTCAGCCAGGATAGGTCTTAACATCTGACGCCCGACTTGCGCAGTTTGTTTGAGCGCGGCAGTCACCAAAACCGGCCGCAGGAGCCTTGCAGTCACCCGATTGCAGAACTGAAGCCAGTCTTCACTGGGCTGCATACGCTCCCCCTGCGTGACCACTTCAACCACGTCACCCGGATCAACGGGTGCGCTGAGGGCCCTTTTCTCGCCGTTCACTTCAACTTGATGGATCTTATCCAGCAAAAAATCCTGGATGGAGGCCACCGCGTCAAGTACAGTTGATCCATCCGGCAAAAATCGCGTTCCGCCAGTCGGTGTAAATATCTGGATCGGTTTGTATTGGGTGATCTTTTTTCCGTGTTTCAGGGCATCGATCACACCCCATAAATTTTCCCCCTCCATTTCCTCGGTTGTGATCGCCACTTCAACTGCACCTCTCTCCGGCAGCCATGCGGTAACCTGGAGTGCCTGGTAGCCGTGCTGTGGGTTGGCAATGTAATCATCAAACCGGTCCTGGTCCAGGTAGCGGTTGAACATACGATTAACGCTGGAAAATAATTTATAACACCCCTGCACATCAGATCCACTTACCAGCATGCGGAAGCTGACAATATCATTCACCGCCGAGAAGTCATCCAGGGATGTGCGCCGACTGCGCGCCATCCTGCGCAGCTTCTGCCAGGCCTGCCAGTAGCCGTTCACAATAATCCGGACCCTGCCCTCAATCCCCTGTTCTTCCATCAATCCGCCTAATTCCTTTATCATGGTATTGATAAAATCCAAACTCAAGCGGGGATCGCGGTCAACTCTCTCTTTCACAAAATCAAATGCTTTAGGCTCTGCATAAGGGAAAGCCATATCCTCAAGCCAGCGGCGCCAGCGATAACAATTCAATATGCCGGCCAATTTCCCATAAGCGCGGATCGCTTCCGTTGCTTTCTGGCGCTGCTTATCGGGCGGCATATACTGCAAGGTCATAATGTTATGACTTTTATCGGCTAGTTTGACAAGAAAAACCCCCGGGTCACGAAATCGTGCTATCTTCCGGAGGGTTTCCAATTCGCGTGAACGTCCATCGCGAGGGTTGCTCATCTTCGTTACGCCGTCCACAAGATAAGCCACATGCTTTCCCAGGACTCCGGGGAACTGCTGCTGAATGCGTTCCAAACTTTCACCCTGGTCTTCGACGGTATCGTGAAGGAGCGCAGCAATGGTCCAGGCTTCATTCCCAACCAATTGGTCAATAAATGAAGCGATCCAGACGCAGTGCGTTTCAAAATATGGCTCACCGCTCAAGCGCACCTGTCCCGCATGAAGCTTTTTGCCTAATTCATATGCTTTTTCAATGGCAGGCGTGCGCGGCGTAAACTTCCCCTCAAAACTGAATTCGTCCACGATTTTCGGACGAGTCTCACGCACAAGTTCAACTTCAGCCATAAAAATCTGTCCCGAAATTAAGACTCAGATTAGAGTTTTTGATTTTTAAATTTTCTAATCTTCTTTTAACCAAAATCGGAGTTCTTTAATCGTTTTTAGCGTTTCTTTACACCAGATTTAGTGCCCAAATCAGTATGATGTGAACGATTTATTGAGAGATTATATCCGCTTTTTACTGATATGGGCAAATGTACGAAATGAAAAATAATAAACGTTCAATATTACTGGTATCTCTTATCATTATTTCATCGGTAATTTTTCCTTACAGCGTCTATGCAGATACCCCCAAAAGCCAGGTTGAACCTTCCAGAAATCAACCTGAAATCAGCATTTTAAATACTTCAAACAGCGCGATTGAAATCCAGGTGATTTTTCCTGAAAATCCCTTGGGGGTATATGATAATGGCGTTGTCTTTGACGAAAACACTTACAGCCACCCCGCTGATATAGACATTCCTGACCTACCGGTCCTCAGAAAGGAAATTGAAATCCCCTCAGGATCGGAATTCAGTATTGAGATTCTGAGCAGCCAATCTTACAACAGTGTACTCGGGGAAGATGGCCTTCCAGGAAGCATTCCCAATCGAGCTCCAGAGGTCGCAAAATGCGATACTGAAGGTGATTGCGGCGATGAGGGTGATGATGACGGTCTAGATGCGGTTCCAGTTGAGGGTCTGGATGGGGAGCTAGAAGAGGGCCTAAATAATGAGGTAGATGAGAATACAGATGAGGTTGTTAATGAAGAAAGTAATCCTTATCCAGCCACACCTGCTGAGTTATTAAATACGTATGTCGTCCGCGGTCACCAGGTTGCACAGGTGCAGTTCTGGCCGGTGCAAATCGATGCTGCGAACCAAATCGTTGAAATCTACCAGGAAATGATCGTCCGGATCAACATCCTCGATGCAGGTGTAAACACAGCTTCCACAAATGCTGCTGTTCAATCATCGGCTGCTTTTACTGAAATCCTCTCCGATGAAATCATAAACTACAATAGTGATGTTGGCATCGAAAACAACCTCGCCGCGGCAGCTGAAGGTGAGAAGGTTCTAATCGTTTCACCGGATGGCTTCCTATCAACCCTGGCCTCTCTGGTTTCATTGAAAGAATCACAGGGCTTCTCCGTAACCCTGGTCGGCCTTTCATCAATTGGCTCATCCACGAACGAGATCAAGAACTATATCAGGAATGCATATAATAATTGGAGCAATCCCCCAACCTATGTGATCCTTGTTGGTGATGTCGATAACGGCTCGCTGACCATGCCGGCTTTTACCGGTCTCTCCTCCGGTTCAGTCACCGATCTCTATTACGGTACAGTGGATGGTTCAGACTGGATCCCGGATATTTTCGTCGGCAGGCTGCCCGCACGTTCAACCGGGCAGCTGACCACCATGATCAACAACCTTTACGCATACGACCAGCTTACCGGTACTGAAGGATGGGTCAAGAAAGCATCTCTACTTGCATCCAACGACTCAAATTATTACTACATCGCAGAAGGAACACAAAATTATGTGATCAACGCACACACTGCTTCAGAAGGCTACACGGGCAACTATCCGTCAACACAAGCTGGTGGTGATAAGCTTTATGCGGTAACCTATTCTGCCGGAAATGCCAACGTCATCACCGCGATCAACAGCAAACGCTCCTTGATCACTTACTCCGGGCATGGCTCACGCGTATCCTGGGGCGGTCCCAGCTTCGGGCAATCCGATATCCGCAACATCAGCAGCTCAGGTGTGTTCAGTGTTGTCACAAGTTTCGCCTGCGTCACCGGCGATTTCAATTCAACCGAATCATTCGGAGAGACCTGGCTTCTCCAGTCAAATAAAGGCGCTGTAGCTTTCATCGGCTCCTCTGCCAGCACTTATTGGGGACCAGATGATGTGCTTGAACGTGCGATGATGGATGCCTTATATAGCGGTGAGGAAGGTGCAAACATCGTCGGCTATTTCCGCTATGCAGGATTGATGGAAGTAGAAACTCAACGTCCTGGTACTGGTACAGCCCAAAGTCGATATTATTGGGAGAGCTACAACTTATTCGGTGATCCCTCACTTGAAATGCTGATCGGCCCCAAACCTGTTGAAAATTACAAACCAGTCCTCAGTTCATCGACTATGGAAGTCATAAAAGCTCCCGGTCAGGAAGCGGTAATTCACCTGACCCTCACGAATGGTGGCGCGAATGTTGACAGCTATTCAATCGAACTAACGCCGGGTGTGTGGAATTCCAATATCCGCACAAACAATATTGTTGAATTGGCACCAGGTGATTCAACCACACTCGAGATTGCCGTAACGGTACCGGATGACGCCGCATTTGGTGAGATTGAAGAATACATCCTGGATGTTACCTCCCTGAACGATCCCGATAATCCCCCAGCAACTGATAGCACTAAAATAGAATTGAAGGTATCTGTTGTTAGTTATCTTCCCTTAATTAATCACTGATGATTCGTCTCACACTTGAATAGATAGGAGCGACACCCGGTTGAATCATCGCCGGGTGTTTTTCTGTTTTTATGCATGTTCCTCACCAGGAAATCTGAGCGTAAATGTTGTGCCCTGGTCAAGTTTGCTTTCAACCGATATCTCACCCTGATGCATCTCAACAATACTCTTAGCGATCGAAAGTCCCAACCCACTACCAACACCAGCTTGCCGGATTCGCGAGCGATCCCCTTTCCAAAAGCGGTCGAAGACATGTTCCAAATCATCTTTTGGAATACCTTCACCGGTATCAGAAATCTGGATGAGGATATCCCCGTTTTCCCGGCTCGAGGATATTATGATCTTCCCATCGGACGGCGTAAACCTGAGTGCATTTGCAATGATATTCCTGATCACCTGCCCCAAACGCTCACGATCCCCGAATATTCTGATGGAGTCCGGTGAAGAAGAAATGCTCAACTCAATACCAAGCGACTCAGCCTGGCTTACGAAACCAGCAGCAGCCTCTGACAGAAGTTCATGTAAATCAATTGCACGAAAATTCAATGATAATTGTTTGCTCTCCGCAAGGGACAATATCTGCAGGTCATCCACCAGTCGGGAAAGTATCTTTGTTTCCTCCAATAAGATCTTTACTTGATCTTCATTCATTGGGTAGATCCCATCCTGCATCCCTTCCAAATTTCCCTGCAAGATATGCAGCGGTGTCCGCAGTTCATGGGCAACATCTGCGGTCAGGCGCTGCCTGTTGTCTTCTGCTTCTTCCAGCTCCTTAACCATCCGGTTGAATGATTTGGTTAGTTTTTTGAACTCACCGGGAAAATCTTCGGAAACCCGTACACTCAAATCTCCTTCAGCGACAAGATCAGCAGCGGACATCACTTCCACAAATGGTTTCGAGATATTCTTGATCGTATGATTGATATACGTGATGACACCCAACAATAACAAAACAAACAATGAACCAGCAATAATGAAAACGCCATATGCACCGGTTGATTCCTTGACGACGATGGTCACCACAATGAAGACAAGAACGAGAAGGAATAGAACGCTTATGAAGGGACCAAAGAAACGTCTGAAAACAAACTGTTCCTTTCTAGCCTGCCAATCATCTTGATGATGCATAAAATGCCTGGGGAATTTCCTATTTCCATGCCCTGGAGGGTAACGCCGATTCTTCATGATGAAATCCCTTCAGTAAATTTATAGCCAACACCATAGACAGTCGAAATGTAGACCGGATTAGCAGGGTCATGCTCCAACCGCTGTCGAAGGTTCTTGATATGTGCGTCAATGGAACGGTCATATCCCTCAAATTCGTGACCGTACACTCGGTTGATTAACTGTGATCTTGAAAAGGCCTGACCCGGGTGCTCAGCAAGGATAACAAGGAGCTTGAATTGTAAATATGTCAATTCAATAGGTTCACCTGCCCGACAGACTCGGTAACCTTTTTCATCTATCTCAAGATCACCTGCCCGGATCAATCCATCCATTTTGACATTTCCCTGGACTCTGCGCAGCACTGCCCGGACTCTGGCGACCAACTCTCGGGGTGAAAAAGGCTTAACGACATAATCATCTGCACCTAATTCTAGACCGATCAACCGATCCGCTTCCTCAACTCGCGCTGTTAACATAATAATAGGAACATCTGATTCTCGCCTGATCGTCCGGCACACATCCAGTCCATCCATGCCGGGGAGCATCAAATCCAGCACAATCATGTCCGGGCGCTCCTGGCGGAAAATCGCCAATGCGGTATTCCCATCTACCGCAGATCGCACCTGAAATCCATTGGATTCCAGAAAATCACGCGCCAGTCGGATAATTTTCAGTTCATCATCCACAACAAGGACAAGTTCATTCATATGTTTCCCTTCACCTCGACCTAATTATTGTCGAGAAAGGTGAAAGCGTCAATGGCAGGTGCTGCCGCCTGCCCCCCCACAGGCGGGGTGGCTGTCATTAATCGAATAAAACTGAATTACAATTCGGCTGCACCCTCATCGTCTTTTGAATCTGTACTTTCCACTTTTGAAGCCCTAAAAGGTTCCCAGGGATAAGCTGCATACCACCTGTGATAGCATCTGTGGAATCTCGGACGGCCCCTGAAATGAAATCCCGGCCCCATGATCAAACCGGTCACCATTCGCAGCAGGAAAATGACCACACAGATTATCAACAGGTCTTCCAGTATTGAATAGCCGCGCCAATGGATGAACGAAACCGTCCATGGCGCGCTTTCGATATCACCGGATATATCCACCAACTCGGATGCTGCCAGCATACCTCGATGCTGTCCAAAACGATAGGCTGAAAAAACAATTCCTGCAATCAATATCAGTGCCGTAAATACGCCAAGTATTCGAAAAATGATATAAGTGGTTTTATTTTGATTTTCTTTCACGAGTACCTCCAATTATCTTGTTTTACTTACATTTCAATTATCACAAGGACTTGTGAAAGAAATATGAACGTGAGGTGAATATCCTGATCGAATAATCAAAAATTGGGGTATTTTCATGCTCAATTCCTCAGCGAGGATACTAGAAAAGCACTTCTGGAAAGGACACGTGTCGTTCCTGCCAACATTTATATTCATAACGTAAATGAAATAGAAAGATTTTATACTACTTGGGGGTATATTGTACTAAGAAAAATTATGGTTAAAATTGATGATACAATTTTTGCTAACTTTTAATAATAATTTAATTTATATTAACTAATGACTGTGATAAAAAACAATGATTGAACATTTCATATTCACAATTTCGTTATTACTGACAACGCTAATAACTCTCCTCTTGACATTCATTTCCTGGAGACGGAAATCAACCGGCAATCATGCGTTATACTTCGCCATTTGCTCGTTAACTGTCGCCATTTATGCTTTTGGCTATGCAATGGAGATCCAAAGTGAGACATTGGAGACAGCAATGTTTTGGGTTCGTTTTCAACATTGGGGGATTGAGTTTATCGCACCTGCCTGGCTCCTATTCTCCCTCTCAGTCTCTGGCAACGAGAAACGAATATCAAAAAAGATAATCATCTTCCTTCTCGTCGTCTCAATTATCCTGCTTTTAATCTCACAAACATTAGGTACGCTAAATCTTGGACATATAAATCCACGAATGGATACAAGTGGTGCATTCACAATCTTCACATACGATCGTGGTTTATATAATTACATCTCCCTGGGATTTTACAGTATCTGCTTGACAGCTAGCACCATTGTCTTCCTATTGATGTTATTCCGGTCTGCTCCCTCCTTCAAGAAACAGGCTGTAATATATCTGATCGGTTCGGTGATCCCCTGGATTGCATTGATAATATATAGTCTCAGTCTAATTTCATCAAACCTTGACTTCACACCCATTGCCCTGGGGATTAGCGAAATAATATTTGCATTCGGTTTCATCAAATTCGGGATATTGGATATCATTCCCTTAGCCCGAGATACAATCTTTGAAAACATGAACAACGGGGTATTAATCCTTGATATGGACGGCCGTATCTTGGACTTCAATCCAGCATTACAAAACATTTTTCCCGAAATTCAAAAAAACGATGTTGGAGTTACGCTTGATATTGTATTCTCAGAACATCCAATGCTTATCAACCTGATCGAGATTGGTCAATCGGAGCGGATTGAATACCAGATTGGGAAGAATGGCGACTCGTCTTTCTATCGTATCAATCAATCTTTCATTTTGAACAATGGAAAATTCAATGGAAAGATCGTCAGTTTTTATGAGTATACATCAGAAAAAAAACTGCTTAACAAACTTGAAAAGCTAGCTACAACGGATAGCCTGACCGGTATATTCAACCGTCAGCATTTTGATGAACTGGTCCAAAAGGAAATTTCAAGATTGAACCGATACGGCGGTAAACTATCTTTAATTATGTTTGATCTGGATCATTTCAAAGCCATAAACGACACATACGGTCACATAGCCGGTGATAAAGCCCTGACAACGGTTTGTAACACCTTCCAACATATGCTGAGAGAAACGGATATCATGTCACGTTTTGGCGGGGAGGAGTTTCTGATCTTGACTCCTAATACCGGGATATCAGAAGCGAAAATCCTGGCTGAGCGCCTTCGTCAGAGGTTGACTGATATAAAGATCCAGATTGATGACCAAGATTTACATGTTCGAGCTAGTTTTGGGATTGCAAGCATCACGCCCGGTGAAAAAATAACGTTAGAGAAGTTCTATAAAATGGCAGACCAGGCAACTTATAAGGCGAAAGCACTTGGCGGTAATAGGGTTTGTATCGGCACAGCACCCAAAACAGAGTGTGAAACCACAGCTGAAAACCTGAACTCTTGATGTAATTTTGGAATAATTTCACATCAAAAATACGGTGCTATTCAGCACCGTATTTTATTGTCTAGATTGATGATTTCAACTTACTCGATGAGATCGACGTTTTGAGCCTGTGGACCTTTCTGACCTTCAACAACCTCAAACTCTACACGCTGACCTTCGCGCAGGGTTCTAAAACCCTCAGCATTGATCGCCGAGAAGTGTACAAAAACATCTTTCTCACCGCTGTCGCGAGCGATAAAGCCGTAGCCCTTTTCGCCATTGAACCACTTAACGACGCCAAGTTCTCGTTCTGCCATGCCTGGAAACCTCCTTCTATCAATATTCCAACTTTTCCTGCTAACGTACGTTCCAAACAAGAACAAAACGAGTCTGCCCCTTTGAACTTCCGTTAACCATCTTTTTCTAATATACTATGCTATTTTAAAATCGTCAACATAAATAATTAATCTTAATTAGTGAAAAAACCTGGAGAATAGCCAAAAACTCAAAAATACAGACGCAAGTTTGTGTTTAGACTTCCCTCAGATCATTATTATTGTCCGTCTCGTCGTGCGTTACCTTATTATTCCCTTTTCCCACTTTCTTCTTCTTTTGAACCTTTTTTCCTTCAAGCGCTTCAACTATCCCTACCAGGACTAGCATCACTGCGACGCTCTCATCAATATTGCCAATAATTGGCAGATTGTCCGGAATCAATTCTAGTACGCCCAGCGTGGGATTCAAAAGATAAATCGCACCAATAACAGCCATAACATACACTAACCAGGAAGGCCAGCCATATTTAGAAAGGGGTTCGCTCAGAGATCGAACGAATCCGGATAGTTCTTTCCCCTTTGAGTCTTGATCACCAGGTGTGTCACTCATCGCAAACTTCCTACATCGCCGTTATTTAATTATTTTTACCACAAAAATGGAACATCAAAATTAATTCATCCTTATGAGATATTACTTCGTGTCTTTCTTCCGCAGGTAAGCATCAATGGATTGGGCTGCCTGTCGTCCAGCTCCCATGGCAAGGATGACCGTAGCACCGCCTGTGACGATATCCCCACCCGCATATACCCCGGCTTTGTTGGTTGCCATGGTAGAGGTATCAACGGTGATATTTCCCCTCTGATTGAATTCCAAATCCTGGGTTGTGCGTTGGATGATGGGGTTCGAACCATTCCCTATTGCGACGATGACAAGATCAACCGGGATTTCATATTCCGACCCTTCAACAGGGATCGGACGTCCCCTGCCGGAGGAGTCAACTTCTCCCAATTCCATACGAATAAGGCGCATCTTTTGCAGCCGTCCATTCTGATCACCTATGAATTCAACAGGATTGTTCAGGAAATGGAATTCTATGCCTTCTTCACGGGCGTGTTTAATTTCTTCCAGGCGTCCGGGCATTTCGTTTTCAGTTCTCCGATAAATGATGCTTACCTTACTAGCACCCAACCTCAAGGCCACCCGGGCCGAATCAAGAGCAGTGTTGCCCCCGCCAATAACAGCGACTTGTCTGTTCCGGCAGGTAATGACCGGCGTATCATATTCAGGGAACTTATACGCTTTCATCAGGTTGACACGTGTCAGGAATTCATTAGCGGAATAAACTCCGATCAAGTTCTCACCGGGAATATGCATGAAATAAGGCAATCCAGCACCGACACTGATGAACACTGCATCATAACCTTCTTCTTCCAGCAGTTCATCTATGGTATAAGCCACACCAATCACGGTATTTGGACGGAATTCAACGCCCAATGCTTTCAGAGCATCTACTTCCTCCTTAACAATTTCTTTAGGTAAACGAAATTCCGGGATACCGTAGATCAGCACGCCGCCAAATTCGTGAAAAGCCTCAAACACAGTCACATTGTGCCCCATTCGGATCAGATCGCCGGCGCAAGACAGCCCAGCCGGCCCTGAACCAATGATTGCCACGTTTTTTCCAGTTTTTTGTTCATTGTCATTCGGAACATGCGTGAATTCGCTGTGAGCGCGTTCAAAATCCGTCACGAACCGTGCCAGCGCGCCGATGGCAACCGCGTCGCCGCGTTTCGCCAGGATGCAGGCACCTTCACACTGATCTGATTGAGGACAGACTCGACTGCAGACAGCAGCCAGGACATTATCTTCCTTGATCAGTCGGGAGGCTTGGATATATTCATTGGCAGTGATCTTTTGGATGAATTCTGGTATCTTCACTCCAACAGGACAGCCAGCCACACAGGCCGGTCGTTTACAGCTCAGGCAGCGCTGAGCTTCAAGCTGCACGAGGGCTTCTGTAAACCCAAGGTTGACTTCATTAAAATCAGTGGTGCGTTCATGTGGATCCCTGGCGGGCATTGGCTGGCGCGGTATCTTCACATGACTGCGGCGGTTTTCCTTACGAAGCATTTCTGCGGCAGCATCCAGCGCGCATTGCTCCTCTTCATGATAAGCCTTGTTGCGGTTCATCAGCGTATTGAAATCAACTGCATGAGCGTCAAACTCCGGGCCATCAACACAGGCAAATTTCACATTACCGCCCACGACGACACGGCAGCCGCCGCACATGCCTGTGCCGTCTACCATGATGGAGTTAAGACTGACAATTGTCTTAATTCCCGAAGGCCGGGTCATCTCTGCTACAGCACGCATCATCGGCAGGGGGCCGACTGCAAGGACATAATCGATTGACTCACCGGCATCCATCAATGCCTTGAGTTGATCTGTCACGAACCCTTTGACCGCGTATGAACCGTCATCCGTGCAAACAAGCACCTGATCGGCAATTTGTTTCAACTCTTCTTCAAGGATCAGTAAGGATTCCGTCCGAGTGCCGATGATGGCGGTCACGGTATTGCCGGCTTCCTTGAGGGCTTTCGCCTGGGGGAAACTGACAGCAGTACCCACACCGCCGCCAATCACCACTACATGACCGAAATGCTTGATCTCTGACGGATTCCCCAGGGGACCGACCAGATCGCGGATTAAATCTCCGGCTTCCATTTGATTCATTTCCTGCGTGGTCTTGCCAACACCCTGAACTATGAGGGTGATGGTGCCATCGTTTTTATCTGAATCAACAATGGTCAGTGGTATACGCTCACCTTCTTCAGTAAGATGAACAATGACAAATTGACCGGGTTTGGATTTCCGGGCAATCACCGGCGCTGTAACAATGAAGCGCTTAATTTGCGGTGCAAGGAATTCGGCACGAACGATAATATTTTCAGGCATGATTCTTCTCTATAACTCTCTTATTCTAGTTAGTTTTACAAAATGGATGGGTATTGAACATCCGAAAAAGATCACACAAATAAGAAATAATCAATCCAAAGGCCCTTCAGCGACCTTAAAACACCAGTAAAAAGGCTCTTCAGCATTTTCCTCATCACTGCACTGTTGAAAACAGTATAAGCCTGTCTGTAATTGCCCTTCAGGGCGGAGCAGGTCTGCATCACTCTTCCCTTTGAAGACCTCAAATGGAATGTACTCCCCCGTCTCGTAAATCAGTCGCATTTGTACAGGATCTGCCGTTGTCTGCCAGACGACAATGACAGGTTCTTCCTCAAAGCTGGTGGGGATTCCAATCTCCTGCGTTGGGATGCCTTCATATTCCCCAATATTAAAATAAATACCATCAACATATAAAAACACACCTGGATAAGGCGGTTCTTCTGACAGGCTGGGTTTATTCACAGAATGAATGCCCAGCGGAAGGTCAAAATCAAAGACTGCGCTGGCCGCAAGCAGCCCAATGAAACAAAATACGACAACAACGACACCGATGAGGAAAATTTCGAGTGTGTTTAATTTTGGCAGCTCATGAAAGAAGCCCCCATGTGTGGAATCCGATCCTGCCTGTGCCAATTCATTCAAGCCCTTTGTATCCAATTTGGCACCTTCCATGCCCACAACAGGTTGCCGCGTTTCGCTGGATGGCGGGAACGGTGAAATTGGGCTTGTATGATCAGAAAGTTGATCCCCTCGAGCATTCTCTTGATCCAGTTTTCGTTTTTGGAGGTAAGCCAGTCCGCGCTGGGCTGGAATATTATTGGGATCAATTTCCAGAGCTTTCTTAAGAAAGATCTCCTGTTTTTCCACGTCGTCAATAATGGCAGCAATCCATACCCAGACATCCGCATTTTGCGGTTCTTCAATAATGGCGTCTTTCATGAAGTTGAGCGCTTCCTGCATACGCCCAGCTTTTGCCGCATTAATGCCTTTCTGAAGCGAGGATGGCATAGTTTCTTCCAAATCCTTTTCAATATTAGCCGCAGCTATGTTGACTGGGATCGATTGGGATCCCAGAATTTTAGGAGATTTATCTGCTTTTATGATTTTACCACAAGCGAGTTTGCGGCTCGATTCCTGGTTGCCGCCTGTTTTTCACGTATAATTCATTACGTTAAAAAGGAGTCCATCACTTGAAAATTGGTATTCTATCTGACACACATGATAACCTTTCCAACCTTATTGCAGTATTGGAAGCCCTTCGAGAAAGCGGGATTAATACCCTCATCCACTGCGGCGATTTGACCAACCCCGAGTTGATCTATCGCTTCAAAGGTTTTCGATTGATCTATACCTTTGGCAACATCGATTACTCAACCGGTGCAATCCAGAAACAGGTTCAAAAAATCGGAAAAGACAATTTTGCAGGAATGGTCTTCCGCGGAACTATAGGAGGGGTGCCCCTCGCTGCCACACACAGCCACATTGAAGGCCAGGTGATGGCGTTGGTGCGTGAGAAGCGCTCTAGATGGATTTTCCACGGGCACACGCACAGAAAACGCGATGAGGTCATTCATGGAACGCGCGTCATCAACCCTGGCGCACTTGGCGGCTTATACCGGGATCATCGCAGCTATTGCATCGTTGACCTTGATACTGAAGATGTCAAGTTCATCGAAATCTGACGTTGATAAGGAAGATGATCAATGGAATATGAAACTTTATGCCAGTTTTTAGAGAGTAAACCTGGTTCATATAGGGATATGCCTTTTGGCGTTGATACGCTGGTATATAAAGTCTTCAAAAAGATGTTCGCGCTTGTCGCCTGGCAGGAAGAACCGATCAGGATTTCCCTCAAATCAGATCCGGTGGATGCGGTAATCCTGCGAAAGCAGTATGCATCCATCAAGCCGGGGTACCATCTGAACAAGAAACACTGGATAACGGTAATATTGGATGGCAGTATCCCTGATGATGAGCTGCAGTTGATGATAACCGAGTCGTACAACCTGGTTGTCCGGGGATTGCCGCGCACAGCAAAAACGCAACTTAGAGAAATGAGACATTCGGATAATGGCAAAGAAACTTGATAAGGTCCTGGTCATAGATGTGGAAGCAACCTGCTGGGAGGGCGATCCACCGCCCGACCAAACCAGCGAGATCATTGAGATAGGCTTATGTGTTTTGGATCTCACGACCGGTGAAAGGTCTGCACCACGCGCTATCATGGTCAAGCCCCTGCATTCCAGTTTAAGTGAATACTGCACTCAATTGACAACAATCACACCTGAGATGCTTTCGGAAGGATTGAACTTCGCGGATGCATGCACCTTACTGCAGGAAGAATACCATGCACGCCAGCTTACTTGGGCGAGTTATGGGGATTATGACCGGCTCCAGTTTATTAAGCAGTGCGAAGAACAAGATATCCCATATCCCTTTGGCCGGACGCACATCAATGTCAAGAATCTATTTGCGCTAAAACTCAAGCTTCAGCGTGAAGTTGGGCTGCGGCAGGTTATGGCATTATTGAACAGGCCTTTTGTTGGGACGCTTCACCGGGGAGCTGACGATGCCTATAACATCGCGGCTGTCCTTTCTCACATTCTGTTTGAGCATGAGGTCTAAATCAGGTTAATGAAATCAAACATCCTTACCAATATGCAAGTGATTCCCTAGTTTTACGCACAACCCACCGTTGAATATTTAATAATTTGACAAAACAATTTAACATTTCTATACTTATGATTATCAATTACTCACACTTCATTTAAAGGTAGCTCTTCTCAACAGTAATATTGAAGACAGCTTTCTTTCAGGCAGTTGATAGAGAAAGCTGCTCATTACCGTAATCAATACTAGCGCCATTAAATCATGAAGGAAAACTTCGCAATATTCTCGATTGAAGGAGTAATCTATGAGCGCAATCCCTGCTAATCTGCTGACAAATTTAAATCACCCAAATAAGAGAGTTCGTGTTGAAGCAGCGACCTGGGCTGGGAATTCAGGGAATAAGGCTATTGCCCCCTACCTGCTCCCCTTGCTGCAAGACACCTGGGGACCGGCTGCATGGGAAGCCTGCCAGGCGATCGTCAAACTCAAAGATATCAGCACAATTGCAAAAGCCTATCAATCTTCTCAATCTATTCCGCAGGTTTCAGGTCTATCTTTCCTTAAATCACTGTCTGGTCTGACTCCATGGCCAACGTGGCCTAAAGGAAATGGGGTAATTGGGCTTGATGAGATTGACGACCAGGACCAAACAACCATTTGTGAGACTTTACAACTCGCTTTGAAATCCTCTGAACCGGAGGAACAAGTTGTAGCTATGATCGGTTTAAAACGTCTTATGCAGCCCGAAGAACTTCAACCCCTCCTGAAACCACTCCTGAGGTTGCGTGTCAATCCCTTTAAATATGATGAAAACCCATTCGCTTTCATCGACACCCTGGGATTCGCCATCCCGCAGTTGGGTTTACCCCAGAGTACCATTAGCGTATCTGAGTTGGCTGCTTTGTATTTAATTATGGCAGGAGATGAAGAGAGTGCAAAAAAGATTTTTAAATATGCCTTAGAAGAATGGTGGTGGTACAGCAGTCCGAAAGACCTGATGATCAAATGCATGTTTGACCAGGGTTGGGATTGGGTCATTGAAAGGTTGGCTGCATACCAGCAGGATGAGAATATCAACAACAAACTGGCAAGTATTACCTGCTTGAAGAGCATACCTTCCCCAAGCGTACAGCCAATCCTGGAAGTGTTCGCACAGGACCCAAAGCGGAAGGTTCGCAAGGAAGCCGAACGGGCGATCAAAGCATGGCAGAGAAGTTTTTCGAAGGAAAGTTAATAGAACTTGATTTACGATGATGCTTTCCTTACTCGCTGGGTATTCACTAAAACAAATTACATATGAAAAGATTTTTATGATTCCCATTTTATGTTCTGATGCGGTTCAACATTCATCCCTAAAATATTTCCGAGTTTCTCTGTTTGTTTCGTAAAGTCTCTATTCACATCAATGCATTGGGGAGGAGGTTACCGATGGTAAAGCCACAAAATATTGATACATTAAATAGATTATTCATTTATTGGGCGTTCTTTCTTCAAACGACCTTCTGCATCCACTTTGCGATCCGCAAACTGCTCATGGAAAGTTATACAATGAGGTATGGATGGATTATCTACGCGTTATGCATCCCCGCCGCGGTCATCAGCGTCATCCTTTTGCAGGCAGGCAAAAGTTGGTCTTTCTGGCTTGGCGGCTTCCTCTTCGTGGTGTATGCAGCGTTTGGCTTCTGGATCGATTATGTGGCAAAAATCCCATTCCGAAATCCGGTGCGGTTATCAATCCTGATCCCATACGTGATCCTTTATCTGGCAACATTCATGTTCTACTGGTGGCCGCTTGGCTTGATCCAGCGCCGCTTATGGTTCATTTATGGCATATTATTCATCTTAGGGACCGTCCTGAACGTCATCTCACACTGACATAGAAATTCATTGAACACAGATCGGGATCAGTTTATTTAAACCATTCGGTAATCCTTCCTTCCTTTTCTCCCCATAAGAAGTGAGGAGATATTTCTTTTCTGATGGCAAACATTGTAAAATAAAGGTAGCGGATCATAATTTTCCCCACAGCGCAATATTCCAAAATAGCATAAGAATGACCAAATATGAAAGGAGTCCAACATGCTGACTACGGTTCGTGACCTGCTGCAAACAAAGGGGAACGAAGTGTGGTATGTCTCTCCCGGGACAACCGTCATCGATGCGCTGAAGCAGATGGCCGAGAAACGTATCGGCGCGCTGCTCGTGCTGGATGATGGTCATATTGCCGGGATAGTCTCCGAAAGGGATTTCGTTCGCCGGATCGCGTCCTTGAACAAATGCGAGCTGGATCGTCCCGTACATGAAGTGATGACCCCAGAGGTGGTCACAATTCCGCCTGATGAAACTATCGAAACCTGCATGGCGATCATGACCGAGAAACGCATCCGCCACCTGCCGGTAGTTGAGCAAGGGAAGCTCATCGGTCTGGTTTCAATCGGTGACGTGGTTAAAGCCATCATCACCAGCCATGAATTCACCATCGAGCAATTGAGTAAATTTATTGACGGCGGCGCATACAATCAATAATCCTTGCCCTCATAAAGGTAATCCTTAGCAGATCCACCTGTTGGAGGAGATTTTAATCCACCCGCAGATACCCCTACGTTCATCCTTCTTCGTCTGTCTGGCGCTGCTTAACCCAGGTAAGATGCCCCTTGATCTCTTCCTTTATTCTCGAAATTGCCGCCGACATCACACGCCTGCTGCCCTTTTCAGGTTTTAAATCATCAAACGTAAAAGGCTGGCCGAAACTGATCTTGGCATTCGCTTCAACCGATTTTGGAAAAACCAGCTGCTGGAGGATCTGAATGAATTCCGCCAGACGAAGCCTGTCCAGTCCCGGTTTGCGCAGCTTGGCTAAAAGAGAATCCCGGAAACGCTTCAGCAGGACGTGGCTGGTGATTGTGGGAATCACGGTCAGATCTGGGACCTTGCGCAAGATAACCTCAGGGCTGCATGACCATTTTGAAAACTCATCATCCCCGATGGTGTCCGTAGACGGGTCGGGTTCGATCACACCCGCCGCAAAAAGCAGGAGGATTCCACCCTGCATTATGTGGTCAAGCGCGCCTCGAAAAGCAACCATGTTCTCGCTAGCTTGCCCTGTGACGACCATATGGATATATTTCTGCAAATGAGGCATTACCTGATAGAGGCGTGTCTTGCTGGCAATCACGTGCAGATCGGGGCGTGGAATCTGGCTGCCGATCGCCATCGAATCATAGGCACCGGGGTGGTTGGCCAGGAGCAGCACCGGCCCCGATGTGGGGATATTGGACTGCCCCCTCACTTCGATGTTCACGTCGAGGGCATCCATCATCACCCGGCACCCTGCTGGCGACCCGCCGGATTCCATGGCCTCATCCACATCTGCCATGTGGCAGGCAAACTTACGCGTCGGCAGGGAAAATGCCCATCCCAGCGACCGGCGAATGACCCCGCGTCTGTGCAGACCGAGGGCAAAGAAAATCTCATCGGTGATCGCAGATTGGATGGAACTTTCAAGGGATGTAGATGTCATTTTAATTGATTATATAGCGAATTCATAAATTATTAACGGTTACAGGTTACGCATGATTATCTATATCAACCTACAATAAAAAACACGCCAATATATTGGTAGTTACACATAAATGTGATGAATTTATAAAGCCAGAACCCTTGGTAGAAGCCCTCGAAATCGATAACAATAAAGAGAAAGCATATATTCGGTTAGGATGGATAGCCTGAACCCTTTAGGAATCTGAAATCCGTTTTTTCTTCTATTAGTAGCAGTTGACTCGATGAGCAAAGATTATGTTGTCTTAATTCATAATCATATTGGGATAAGTGATTGGTCAGAGATAGAAATGTATCACCCTCCTGCTGACTCGCAAAATTGATGGTGACCGAGACATGTTAAGGCTTTGAACGTATAAAACTTGGGGATGATCTTTTTGATGCAAAATTGGGGCTATTCGGCAATAATCCTGAGTTGGTTTCCGACCTGTTCATTTCCGAGGAACTTCGCCAGAATTTATTCCGCTTGAAAGAATTCACGGCGATTCAATTGATCCAAAACAAGCTTACGCTTGAAGCCTCCGGAAGGGAAAAAGATGCAGATTATCTGCACTTCTGTTTTGTTATCTTGAATAATCTAGCAGATATTATTGAAAGTCTTAAATAATTGAATCGCAATTTTCATCACAATAGATCAATAATCCAGAATCTGTCGTGATGTAATTTCAACTACCGCGCATCCTGCCAATCCAATTAGATTTGCTCCAATTCCCCCTGACCATAATTTAGAACAAAATGAACAGAGCCACCTGCAACTGCTGTAAATGTTCCTGTGATTATGTTGCCGTCAGCTTGGTATACCAGTTTCAATTCATTGGTGGCATACTCTGTAGAAAAGGTGAGAGTCTTCCCATTCTTCAACCGCCCAACCTCATAGTCATAGAGAAAAACCACCACCGCCATTGCTGCTCCTAACATACTGGATGAGCGCTCGATGGAAACCTGACAAGGCGTTTCAAGTTTGGGGATATCAACAAGCTTTTCCTCAATTTCCGCTTGTGATTGCTCATTCGTAGTTAATAACCGAATCACATTTACCAGTCTTACGACACCAAAAGCCGCAAAAAGAATGCCTAATCCCATAAAATAAAAACTGTCCGCGGTGCTAAGTAAAAAAATTGCACCCATGACACAAAAAATAAATATAATAAGGTTTACAATGGTATCTTTTCTTTTTTGATCCACGAATTTCGACTCCCTTCTGATGATACTGAATAAGCAATAGCAACTTATCAATAATAGATCTGTTTACAAGGTGTACAACATGTGTCTATTATATAATGAAGCAAAACAAGAAATCAAAATTCAGGGGGAATTGCGAAATCATACGTGATACGACGCGATTTCCAATATTGGCTGGGTGTGTTCCAAACCAAAACAGGGCAATTTCACCCACTTTTTCATAAATAGGGTATAGTTAAACAGTCTAAGTTGAATAAAATTCCATATTTCAACGGACCAGGGAACTATCCCTGGTTTTATTTTGTAAAAAGCCGCTCATGATCATTTAATGGTGTAACCGCAATGCGGGGTGAGAGAGCGGACACGGCAGAAAACAACCGCCGTGCGATTAGTAACACCAAAAAGGATATTTTTGTGAAATTTAATACGTTTTCTTTCCACCCGCAAATCAACGCGGGTATTGATAGGGCTGGATTCGATAGCCCGACGCCGATTCAGGCAAAGACAATTCTCCCCATTCTTGAAGGGCGAGATGTGATCGGGTTAGCACAGACCGGGACGGGTAAAACCGCCGCCTTTGTCCTGCCGATACTACAGAAACTGATGAACAGTCCACGCGGCAAACCGCACGCGCTTGTCCTCGCGCCCACCCGAGAGTTAGCTGAGCAAACCCATACGGTCTTCAAACAGCTTGGGGCAAGAACCGGCCTGCGTTTCATTTCCATCTACGGCGGTGTGAGCGCTAAATCACAGATCAGCCGGCTTCGCCAGGGCGTGGATGTAGTTATCGCCTGCCCCGGCCGCCTGTTGGACCTGCACAACCAGCGTGTTATCGATCTTCGAGAGATCAAGGTCCTCGTGCTGGATGAGGCTGACCACATGGTTGATATGGGATTCTTGCCGGATGTCCGCCGGATCATCCAATTACTGCCCGCGAAACACCAGTCGCTCCTCTTTTCGGCCACCATGTCAAAAGAGATCAACAGCCTGGTCCAGAAAATGCTTTACAACCCCATCAAGGTTGAGATATCGATCACTCAACCGCTTAAAACCATCAACCACGCCATCTACCGGGTGGAACAATTTCATAAACTTGAACTCCTTCTCCAACTTTTAGATGATGAGAAAAAAGGTCAGGTACTCGTTTTCACCCGCACCAAGCGCCGTGCCAGTAAACTGGCAGACCAGTTGAATCGCGCCGGGGTCAGCTCAACCTCGCTGCAGGGGAACCTGTCGCAATCCAGGCGGCAAAAAGCGATGAACGCCTTCCGGAAAGGCCATGTGAAGGTGCTGGTGGCGACGGATATCGCCGCGCGCGGCATTGACGTCAGGCAGGTCTCACACGTCATCAATTATGACATCCCGGATACCGCAGTGGCCTATACCCACCGCACCGGACGCACCGGACGGATGGAGAACCTGGGCACTGCGCTCACACTGGTCACCCAGGAGGACATGAAGATGGTCCGGTCCATTGAACGCCTTATGGGTACAAGCTTTGAAAAAAGGAAAGTGGACGGATTCAAGCCGATGCCCAAAACAAACCGACCGCAGCCATCCCACCAACAACGATCTGGCAATCCCAGCCGGAATTGATCTTTTCGCACGGACTCCACAAACACGAAGTGAAGAAACTCCTCTACATAGAGGAGTTTTTTATCATCTCCGCGCGGGAGTTCCGCTTCGCTCACGCTCCCCTGCGGGAGTTCCGCTTCGCTCACGCTCCCTACGGGAGTTCCGCTTCGCTCCAGGAGGGATTCGCCTGTCCAACAGCGTTAGCTGTGGGGAACCATCAAACGACCGGAGATATTGATTTCTCTTGAATTTGCCTAAAGAATTGCTATTTCTTATTTGTGACTATCGGAGAGAAATCTGATTTTATATAATGGGTAACTAACGAGCTAACAGATCAGATGCAGCAGATCGAAAACGGACATCCAATTTAAGAATCAGAACGTTTATTTATATTTAAAATGTGCTATTATAATTAAGAAACCGTATAATGATTTGGTACTCAAGTTACAAAAGGGACCAAAAAGATGATAAAAGAGAGTGATATTAATTTCCGCACTCTGACATATGAAATCAATGTGGGCATTTTTATTTGCGATCCAAACGGCAAGTTCGTATACGCTAATCTAGCCTTGGCGGATATATTCAGTGTTAACCACCCCACAGAAATCCTTGGAAGAAAGTTAGTGGATTTTATTCCGCCTGAGAGTGTGCAACAGTTCATGAATCAATTCCGGAAATCAATGGCATCCGGGTCAAATTCAACGTTGATTACGAATGCGATCAATAGACGTGACGGCAAGACCGCATATATCGAGATAAACTCGATGCCTTTCATTAGGAATGGTGCACTTTTAGGCGGCCAGGGTGTGATACGCGACATCACAGAGCTCAGGCTAGCAGAAATAGAAATGATGCGTGCGTGTACACATGATTCTCTTACCGGTATATATAACCGTACATTCTTTGAAGCGGAAATGAAACGTTTGGAAAGGGGAAGACAATTCCCAATCAGTATCATTGTTGTATACATGGGAGGCCTTGAGAATTTCAGCGAGTCTGAAGATCACAAGCGTGAAAATAAACTCATTAAACGCGCAGCGCACCAACTTTTTTTCGCTTTCCGAACTGATGACATTGTTGCTCGTATCGGAGAGGATGAATTTGCAATCCTGCTGCCAAGTGTAGATAATGATATGGTCGATGATATTGTCAAAAGGGTACGGGGACATATGCTGGGAATAAAAATCGACGAAAATGACCCTCATTTAAAATTCTACTTTGACGCAGGGACTGCCCAAAAAGGTGACCGTTTGAATTCAGTGCTGAGGCAGGCTGAAACAATCGCGTTTCTGGAAAAGAAAAAGAATCAGGCGATAGAATAAAAATTTCAGTATGCATTATGAGAGCTTAGATGTCACCAGTCAGCTCCCTATGGAAATTTCACTTCGCTCCTGTTATTTATGTGTGCACCGACCCCAACCGTGCGCTTTATCCGCTCTGAGCCACGCCCCATAAAACCCAATTATTCAATTCCCATTCTTTCTCACGAGGTAAGTTCCCATCTTCACCTCTCAGGTAAAAGTAGAAAGAAGGTTGTTAGGGCCGCCCCCTTACTTCGGTTATAATCATCCTAATCTATTAAAGAGAATCCGCCTATGACACCGCTCGAAATCCTGCTGACTGCATTGTTCATCCTCCTTATAGCTGGGTTGTTCCTTTTCGCGATCATCTCATTTCAAGAAGGTCATCGCCGCGCAGCCCGGCTGTCCTCCCTGTTTGCATGCGGACTTGCCCTGCTTTTCACCCTCCTCCTTCTGGCATCACTAAAACTACAGGTAATTTTTGCAAGCGCCCTCGGCCTGGGCATCCTTCTTTTCACGGTCCTGTGCTTCCTACCACTTGGAAAAGACATTCCGCCCTCACCTGCCCCGCACACCCAGGTGGATGAACGCACCATCATGTTTGCCCGCGCCCAGCTCCAGCCCGGTTCTGCTGAATTTAAGGCGTATTATCAGGATCATCCCGAACACCTCGCAATTGACAACGCATTTCGAGACCATCCTGGGTTGCTCGAACCTGGTGCTGCATTTTACAGCCAGATCCTGGGTGCCTCTCCTCAGGCGAGTTTCTTCCTGACGGAAGCACTGCGAAATGCAGTTGATGGCGCCGTTGCAGATGAAAAGGTTTCACGTCCGCCGGCACAAATGACCACCTTCATCAAGGACCTTGTGACCTATCTCGGCGGGTTGGATGTCGGGATCTGCAAGCTGCAGCCGTATCATATCTACTCACATATCGGCCGCGGTACAGGAGATTACGGCGCACCGATCACACTCGATCATAAATTTGCGATTGCCTTCACTGTGGAAATGGCACATGAGATGATCAATGCCGCGCCGCACATGCCTTCCGTCACCGAATCGGCGCGGCAATATGCGGAAGCCAGCAAGATTGCAGTCATCCTTGCGGCTGCCATCCGTGCCATAGGTTATCCAGCCCGCGCCCACATAGACGGCAATTACCGGGTCATCGCGCCCCTGGTTGCAAAGGATGCGGGGTTAGGGGAAATCGGCCGAATGGGGCTCCTGATGACTCCCCGATTGGGCCCGCGTGTCCGGCTAGCAGTGGTGACCACCAATCTCCCGCTGATCCCAGACCAGCCCGCTTTTGACCCATCCTTGATCGATTTTTGCACCATCTGCAAGAAATGCGCTGAAGTATGCCCTGCCGGCGCTCTCCCCTTCGGGGACCGTCAGCCCTATGAGGACGGCACGTTACGGTGGAAAATCGACCCGGAGCGCTGCTATACCTATTGGACCCAAGTCGGTACAGACTGCGGTCGCTGTATGGCGGTTTGCCCGTATGCACACGCAGACCATTTCCTGCACAATCTGATCCGCTTTGGGGTAGCACAATCCGGCATGTTTCGACGGGCAGCCAATGCCATGGATGACTTCTTCTACGGAAAAAAACCTCGCCCGCATTCCCTCCCAGAGTGGATTTCAAAAATTTCCTAATAACGCCTGAGAAACGCCAGCATCAGCAATCTTTACAACGTGGCTTGTTCCCGCTCCTTTGAATAAATGTTTGTTTTTCTCAAACTCATAGGTTTACGGACCATTTCATGTGAAAAAGCTGGTAAAAAACCCCGTCAAGTCAAAAAAAAACAATACGCCCCTTCATCAATGGGTGATATCTTTTTATTGATATAGATCAGCGGTCAAAAGACCGCTGATCCTTTCTGCGTATTTAATTGTTCTCTATTTTGAAATGCTATTCAACGCCTTCTCCTGAACGCTTTCCTTTTCCTTCAAATGAGCATTCACAACCTTGCTCTTCACATATCTCTTGAATTGTCATGCCCGATTCACGCATAGCGTCGAATTCTTCCTTGGTCAATCCCAAATTTTCTAACAAATGATCATTTCCCTTTTTAGCGCCCTGACCTTTTCCTTCGAATGAGCATTCACAACCCTGTGCTTCACATATCTCTTGGATTGTCATGCCCGATTCACGCATAGCATCGAATTCTTCCTTGGTCAATCCCAATGTTTCCAACAAATGATCATTTCTCTTTTTAGCGCCGTGACCTTTTCCTTCGAATGAGCATTCACAACCCTGCGCTTCACATATCTCTTGGATTGTCATGCCTGATTCACGCATAGCATCGAATTCTTCCTTGGTCAATCCCAAAGTTTCCAACATTTTGCTTTCCCCCCGTTTTGGAGGTGTTTCTGTACCGTCATCTGCGTAAACCGGGGTTATCGCAATAAAAAGGGTAGCGACTACAACTATGATTGAAACGATTTTAAATTTTTTGCTCATATTTACTCCTTTTTGAACTGATTTCACTTTCAAATTTACCAGTGAGATGTGAAATTCTGATGAAGAAAGATGGTTAACACTATTAAGGATTTAGTCACTTAATCTTTATTTTCAATAGGCAAGCTGATCATAAATTGAGTACCTTCACCAAGTACACTGGTTACGTTTATCCTTCCATGATGCGCTTCTACAAGTGATTTAGCTATGGCTAGACCTAACCCAGAACCACCGCTGTCACGTTCACGGGCTTTATCACCGCGATAAAACCGGTCGAAGATATAAGGCAAATCCTCCTTAGGAATACCGGAACCGGTATCTTTTATCCGAATGATAATATTGTTTTCCAACCTCTCGCATATTATGAAAATTTCACCCTTCTTTTGTGTATGCCGAATCGCGTTGTTAATTAAATTATTGAATACTTGCTTCAACCGATCTGGGTCAGCTTGAATTTCTGGGATTTGATTTTGATAGTGCGCATTGATGGTAATTCCTTTTTCCATTGATTGGTTTTCACTTGCATTGATGATGTCGTATAAAAGAGAACAAATATTGACTGCACATTTTTCAAGTTTCAGCTCGCACGCATCCGTCAACGACAGCGTTCGAAGGTCTTCAACCAATCGATTCATCCGCAGTGATTCTGAATAAATTACCTCATAGACTTCCTGAGTAGGCGCTAATACGCCTTCCGCAAGTGTTTCTGCCCTGCCAAGAATAATACTTAGAGGTGTGCGTAATTCATGGGCAATATCGGCGGTCATCTGACGCCGCACTGTTTGCATTCTATCGAGTTTCGCACTCATCTGATTAAAGGTTATAGCCAAATCGCTGATTTCGTCTTTTGATTTCACTTCAATTTTCTCTTTAAACTCCCCCTGAGCGATCGACTTTGCTGCTTTTGATAATACTCTTATTCTTTTTGATAACCCAAACGAAAAGACAACACCAACAATGAGTGAAATAACTACTGCAGCAGCTCCCCCGATGATTAAGGATTGATCGATAGCTTGAGAAAAGGACTCGGCAAGGGTTGATCGAAGGTTTCCCCCCGTGGAAACAATATTTCCAACGATATTGCCATCAATTTCAATAGGTATTCCTTCTGACAATTCCTTATGAGGAATTTCAACGCCTTTTTTGTTTGTAGAACTTGGAATAACAACGTACCCGTCATTGTCTAATACCGTGAATGAACGGGGGCTTTTATCAGTGAGAGCGTTTATTTCTTGTGGCGTAATCCCCTCCCAACCGTCATGGGTAGCGTAAATTTCAATGAGATTTTCAATGATCTGGTCTTGTTCCTGTCGGAATAGGAATTTACTAAATTCATTTTCGATGACATAACTAGCATAAACCACAACTGAAACAACCCCTAGCAAACTTACAATGATTAAGATTATGGTGTACTTTGACGCAATCGAACGCATTTGACTACATCTCTGAGCTGTGACTAAACCGATATCCAATGCCGTAGACAGTTTCGATATATATTGGTTTTTTGGGATTCGGCTCTATTTTCGAGCGTAAATTCTTAATATGAACATCAACCGTGCGTTCATAACCCTCGACAATTGATTCCTGTAATTTTTCAAGCAGCTCCGCCCTTGAAAAAACACGTCCTGGCACGGTTAATAAAATCGCAAGCAAATCGAATTCTGTTGGTGTCAGGTTTACCAAATCCCCAGCGATTGTTACCGTATGCATTGAATGATCAAGAATAACCTCTCCAACCTTTACGACGGCTTCGCCTTTGTGTTCATAATTCGTACGACGCAGCACAGCCTGAACACGTGCCGCGAGTTCTTTTGGACTGAATGGTTTAGTTACATAATCATCAGCGCCAAGCTTTAATCCCAACAGTTTATCTAATTCCTCAATCTTGGCTGATAATATAATGACTGGGGAACCAAATTCTTGCTGGTGCAACCTCAGGAATTCATAACCGTCCATATTTGACATCATCAAATCTAAGATGATCAAATCCGGCCTCTTCTGACGGGCTATTTGAAGTGCGGCTTGACCATTCCGAGCAGTAAAGATCTGAAATCCTTCATTTTCGAATACATCTGAAAGCAAGGAGAGTAAATTAATCTCGTCATCCACCAGCAGTATTGTTCTTTTCATGAAAACCTCACTAAATAGTATCAAAATTGTATTTATATGATATGAAGAAATTATAAATAAGTGATGAAGGCGGAATTTTCTCTACATCTTGCGTAATAGTTTAATAATTTTCGCTGATAAATATTCCCCGATAAATTCATCTTGCCCCGGTTGGAAAAAGGGTAATTCTGTTTTTGGTCACTAGATTCCTAAGAATAGTTAAGGTTGGTTTATCTCGTCTTGGCTTAACAATTAGAAAACAGTGACTAGCTTGTTGGCGTACATGGATACGGGCCGAGTACCTTGATTAAGCCCCTCCCTGCTCACTGTGGGAGTTCCGCTTCGCTCTCATCCCCTTCGGGGACTTGACTTCGTTTCAGGGCGGGTGGATTTGCCTGTCAGTAGGTGAAGCTGTGGGAAACCAATGGCCACACGGGCTTAGAAAATAATCCTAATTTGGATATAAAAATATAACCTTGTGATCTCAAAGACTCGAACGGTAAGGCTCCTCTAAAATAGGTCCAACGACAAGTAAACACAATTGGAAAAAATAATCAGGTAAGACCTAATTTGAGACCCGGTTCTTTAATACGAAGGTTTTTACAGGATAGACATCAATAAGGATCGTGTCGCCCACGAGAGACTGCCGGATAAAGTGCTTGTTCAAGAAAATCTGTTTTTTTATTTTTTCGAAAACGCCCCTCCAAAACCGTATGTTATAATAAAAAATTAGATTGGACAATCAGAAATATTAATAGGAGGTATTTTAATGACAAACAAACGAATTATCGCGTTATTTGGTTTCATTAGTGTGCTCTTGCTTGTGAGCATGGCATGTTCCATGTCTTTTGACATCAATGAAATTATTTCTGGAATTACTAATGATCCACCAATAACTGCGGATATTGGACCCGCACCTGCAGGGATGGTTGCCGTCCCAGCGGGTAATTTCAAGATGGGTTGTGATACCACGAATATTTTTGATTGTTCCGAAGCCAGGTTTGCACATGAAGTGCCGTTGCACACAGTTTATCTGGATAGTTACTTTATTGATATCCATGAAGTCACCAACAGCCAATATGCACAATGTGTGGCTGCCGGAATCTGTGATCCTCCAGCCACATACACCTACGAAGGCACTACCGTTTTCAAAGATTCTGGTTACAATGACCCCCAGTTTGGGAACTACCCGGTGGTTTGGATCACCTGGACGGACGCAAACACTTACTGTTCTTGGGTAGGGAAAAGCTTGCCGACAGAAGCCCAATGGGAAAAGGCCGCGCGGGGAAGCAGCGACACACGTATTTGGCCATGGGGCAACACACCTCCCGATTGTTCATTGGCCAACTATCGCCCTGGTGGGGGCGGCCAAGGTTATTGCAGAGAACCTGATGTTAGGGGGAATATGTATACGTCTGAGGTCGGAAGCTATCCTCAAGGCGCTAGCCCCTACGGAGTCATGGATATGGCTGGCAATGTCTGGGAGTTCGTGATGGATTACGTATCCATTTATTATTACGAAGAGTATGAACCTGATGCCTGGCCTCCTAATCCAGTCATGTTAGATGAATCGGCTAGCGTGGATAAGGGACTTCGAGGGGGCAGTTGGGATACCAATGATTTTCTTTTGCGCGTATCTTATCGAGGAATTGGGGGCGGTCTCGATGGCAAGAGTGAATCTAATGGATTTCGGTGTGTCAGTTTACCATAACCTGATTTCTAACGGTATTTAGAACACTCACCGTGAAAAGTACATCGGGTTTTTCACAGAAGTATGGTGGGTTGACAATACACTTGTATCTTTTGAAAGTGTAAGCTGGAGAGGAAAAAGACAAAAGCCAGGAACGTGCATATCTCCCAAGTAAATAGACTCCTGTCCCAGCGTTGAACGTGATGATAGAATAGACGCAAAATGTGAACAAGAAATACGCCAATTATGGCTGAGATTTCAGCAATGACGTTGGTTAAAACTGACCAGTGGAACAATCCAAAAGTTCAGTTATTAGGAGATGGAGTGAGGATGCGTAATGAGGCCTGGTTCAAATACTTTCCTGGTGCAATCATCGTCACAGATGAAAACGCCATCATTGTTGAAATGAATGACGCTTCAGCTGAGAAGTACAAGGAGGATGGTGGATTTACATTGATTGGCCAGAACGTTATCGACTGTCATCCCAAATCCATTCAAGATAAAATCCATCACATCTATGAATCAAAAAAGCCGAACGTGTATTTGATTCAAAATCACGGAGAAAAAATATTGATCTACCAAACGCCCTATGTCAAGGATGGTAAGTTCGCAGGAGTTGTGGAAATCAGCCTGCCGCTGCCGGAGGAGTTTCAATACTTGGACCGAGATTAGGCAATCACTAAATTTTAAGTTTTCTTAGGGCTTGTTAAGTTTCACCAACAAACAGGTGTCGAATATAACTCATCCCATAAGTAATTGGGTCCTTACCAACCCACCCTAATTAGTATAAAAAATAAACGCGCCATTAACAAAAGTGTCTTTTGTCTGCTCCCTGCGGGAGTTCCGCTTCGTTCTCATCCCCTTCGGGGATTTCACTTCGTTTCAAGGTGGACGGATTTGCCTGCCTAGAGGTCAAGCCGTGGGGAACCGCCGACCGCACGGACTTGGAAAATAATCCTAAGTAATATACAACAACTTAATTAAGAAGCGGGTATAATCCTGTTTAGTTCGTTGATCTCATATCGATTGATGAATTAGCAGACGATCAGAGTTGCAACTCTGGTCGTTTGCGCTTATACACCAACCCTAATGAAACCTCACAGCAATGCCACCCTAAAATCCACTTAATTATAATAAACTTCCCTTCTGAGGAGCATTTAATCGCCCACTCCCCTCGGGAATTCAGTTTCGATTCAGAGCGAGCGGGTTTGCCTGCCCAGACGTGAAGCCGTGGGGAACCGCCGCCCTTCACGGACTTGGAAAATAATTCTTATTTGTTTACAGAATCAACAGCTATTATTATCCAAAACCTGAACTTCAAACCTAATTTCTTGTGAGCTTTGGTGGTAATATCTGAAGAGTAACGTGAAGTCTGGAGAATTTTAATTTATTCTTAATAAGAAGGAGATTTATAAATGAGTTCATTAACCATTTTGTGGACAAGCGATAATGCCCATACAGCAATTAATATGATCGCTATGTATTCAACTAATGCCTTAAGAAAAGGTTGGTTTAAAGAAGCAACAGTTATTATTTGGGGTGGTTCAAATACATTGATAAAAGAAAATGAATTAGTTCAAAAAACTATTAAGGAGATGCTTGATTCCGGTGTTGTCATGAAAGCGTGTAAATCCTGTGCAGATAAAATGGGAACAACTGAACTACTTGAGTCGTTTGGTGTAGAAGTTGAGTATATGGGGTTACCTCTTTCAAATATTCTTAAAGATGAAGGACAATACTTGCTGTCAGTTTAAACAGATCAATCAGGAAATTCACCAAATCGGAATGCCAACGGTTCACTGTCGGGGCGGGCGGATTTGCCTGCCCAGAGGCGAAGCCGTGGGGAACCGTCGACCTTCGCGCAGCACCCCTGAAGCGAAGCGGAAGGGGCACCTCAACAAAAAACACCCTGTAAATAAGGGTGTCTTTTGTCGGGGCGATCGGATTTGCCAGTCCAGAAGCGTTAGCTGTGGGAAACCGCCGACCTTCGCGCAGCACCCCCTGCTCCCTGTGGGAGTTCCGGGTCGCTCACGGACAATCGGTTTTGATTTGCGAAGGTTTTACTCCCAATCAAAGTAGATTTCCATTTATGTTTTTTTTGACGGAATAAAAATGAAACTATATAATAAATTTATTGTATCGCCGAGAAAAACTGGAGAAAAATAATGAGAAACCATCGCGAGAATAAGAGAAAAATCCAATGGCTGTTCGTTCTATTACTGTTCCTATTCACAACAGCTTGCGCGCCCAATATTGAGCGGCTCAAGAAACAAGGCGATGTTGATGGACTAATTGAAATCATTGAAAGCGATTGGAAACAAAATAATGACGATAGATATGATGCAGCCATAGCCCTGGGGGAACTCGGTGATAAAAAAGCGATCAAACCACTCATTGAATCCCTACGCTACGACCGTGGATTTAGTATTAATGGTGTCTCTTACAATGATGTAATAAAAGAATCATTACTAATCCTAGGAGAAAATAATCCTGAAGAAATCATCGATTATCTGAGTGAGTCTGGTGTTTATAAAGGAGTCTATTCTGGGGATTCAGAGCGTGCAGATGATATCAAGGAAGTCTTGATCGAAATCGGATCAGCTGTCGTAGAACCCTTTATCGCTGCTGTTAATGAAAATGGGGCAATGGAGGAGTATGCCTTAGAAATATTCTCGGAAATCGGTTCATCTATCAAACCGATTCTTGAAGAGGCGTATAAGATTGATCCAGAATCGTACTTTATCAAAAAAGCGCTGAATGATGCATCAGGTTATCGATCTGTTGAAGCCGCAGCCGAAGCTGTCTGTCAGGGGCGCACCATTCCAGGTGCAGCGGCATTTGACCCTTCTGCTGAAGCGTATCAAGGGGTATATATTGTCGGTGCCGGAGAGAAATGGGACGCTGATTTTAGTAATGATGTGATTTGGGACGCATATTCTGCCGACCTGGCCAGACAAACTGAGACGCTGCAAGTCGTTTTTTGTTTTGATTTTAAAGAAGCGATATTGATTGAGACCTGCAGCTACTATTTAGCCCCAGATATTGATCGCTATCAAAATGTGTATAACGTATCCATTGTCAGCGCTTCGACAGGTGAAATCATCGCTGAAAAGGAATTCACAAGCGACCTGCCCAGGGAGTGCCAGGAAACGGAACCAGTGAGTCTGACGGTCCTTAATGGCGATCTCGACTTTGGTCAAATCATCGAATGGTTGAATCAATGCATTCAGTAGTAGTGTGGGTTGGCAATCCACCTTATTGGGCTTTTCGGGTAAATTAATATGCTCGTAAATTATTCTTAATTAAATTGCCTAATCAACGATTTCTTCATAATCTTCAATTACATCATCAGTCAAATGATTTAAATGTTTTTCATTTGATAAATCACGAAGACTATCATAAGAAATGAAAGTACAATATTCTGAAAGAGCGCCTTTTTCTAACAATGAAAAAACTGGACGTTGAATCTCTTCAAAGACCTTTTCACGTCTTTCCTCAGGAGAAACTATATGCAGTTTTATATCCATATTAGGTTGTAATGCAAGCAAATCTGCCATACGTAATAATCCTGAATAGATAGATGTTGTATGCTCGACTTCAAAGGCTCTTACAATAGATCTGCGTTTTAGCCATAATACATCAATCTGTTCAATCGTTTTCAAAGTAACTTCATCATAATTCAGAGGAAGAATATCTATCAAGCTTCCAGGCTCAGGATTCCACTCCTTGAATACACGAGAACGATCATTTTTAGGAATCCATATCCTGAAACCCATTTTTTCTCCAATATTTGCTAACATTGATTGGATCAGAATGGATTCACGAACTTCCGATTCATCACCCACCTTCAAAAGTTCATTGTCGGAATCTTCTGGAACCGAGACTGTAACAGCCTTACCAATTCCTCTAACTCTAGGTTTTAGATACTTTTTATATTCCTCTATATCGACCGGATAGGTAATTCCATTTTCAACTTGAGAAACTAATAAATCTTCAAGAAATTTGCCATCCTTGATATTAATAAGTTTCAAACTTGAACGAATAGGGCCAGTCCAATGAGAACCTTGTTTCTCAAGCCCTTTTGTAAATGATAAATTCTCCCAAACAAAGGACTCTTTAATTGGAACAGCTTTTTCTTTGTTAAGAAGGACAATTGGTTTCACTTTAAATCGTACAACGAATGGATCATCAGTCTCATAAAAAATAGGGGAATCTTCTTGAAAACATTCAGACAATACTTCCAAGATCCCAAACCATCTTGAGAGTTTTGTCATATAACATATAAATCTGTCTCCTTTTTTAATCCTATTGGCAGAATGTTGTTGATTAATACGGAAACCAGAAATATCCCTTGATGATTTTAAAAATGATTCGAATGTTTGTGGTGAAAATAAATCGAGATAGTAATTCATAACTGAACCCCTCATGAAATTATTCTTACAATTATATGCAAGTTGTTTCATAATAGTGTACTACGATTTCAGAAATAAGAATCTACTCTACGATTTCTCACAAAATAAAATAATGTTGATCTAATGACACATCTATTAAGAATCACAAAGCACTCCTGTGAGGGAGTGTTTTTTTGTCAGAGCGAGCGGATTTGCCTATCCAGAGGCACAGCCGTGGGGAACCGCCGACCTTCGCGCAGCACCCCTGAAGCGCAGCGGAAGGGGCACCTAAAAAAGAAAACACCCTTGTAAATAAGGGTGTCTTAGTCGGGGCGAGCGGATTTGAA
>Ga0272443_10000750_pt1 | contig 55159 bp, 53 predicted proteins | sample SSMAcet12_FD_193581 | JGI IMG/M metagenome (GOLD analysis project Ga0272443, IMG submission 193581) | Marine sediment archaeal communities from Little Sippewissett salt marsh, Falmouth, MA, United States - SSM-Acet-12 | ecosystem: Environmental > Aquatic > Marine > Wetlands > Sediment ... | reverse complement strand
CACCGGCCGGCGTGCAGGCAGAGCATCGCCAGCTTGCGTTGGACCAGCTTCACGTCGATCCCCTCGGCCAACTCGAGCGCCGGCGTGTCGAGAACCATCGTTCGGTCGCCGAACCCGCCGTCGACCACGCTCTGATACGCCTTGCCGACGAGCTCGTCGGCGAACGACGTGCTGAGCACCTCGAGGCCGTCGAGGCAAAGTCGCACCTGCCCTTCCTCCGGCAACGACCGCAAGATGGCCTCGAGCCGGGCGCGGGCACGCTCCCCCTCCAGACGCGTCCCGAGTCGGGTCCCGAACTGCGCGATGCGGAACTCCTCGACGTGCATAGTCGTGATTGAACCGAAAACGTTCTTAGGGATCAACCATTTCGGTGTCGAAACGCCTAAGGGGAATGCGAATCGCCAGCTGCACGCCAGGGAAGGTCGGCACGTCGTAGACGTCGCCGCCCCGCTCGTCGAACGAGAGGAGGGCCGAGCCGCTCCGCAGCGCGAACGCGCCGTCCCACGAGCGGACGACGCCGACGATCCGTTGCAGCTCGCCCCCGCGCCCCACGTCGGAAAACCGGCTGATGCCATCGCGGAGGATCGTGTCGACCGCGGCCGCGTCGGTGATCCCCTCGTACCCCGGGCGAAGGGCGAGGCTGCCGCGCAGGCCGACCCCCCGGTCGGCGATCGCCACGAAGATCGAATCCTCGTAGTCCTGCATCGCCGCGATCCCGTGGAGATCGGTCACGTCGCCGGTGGCGTTTCCGTGGTGTGGGATGTTCTGGAACAGCTCGATCAGGATCGCCGTCAACGTTCGCCGAGACGATTCGGTCATCGGATATCGCTCGGCGAGCCGATGGTAGAAGCCGTCGACGACGCGTCCGACCCCGGCCTCGTCCCCGATGTTCGCGATCGGCTGAAAGGCAGCGCCGATCTTCGCCGCCGCAGGTGACGTTGGCATCGCTCCGGCGTGCGCGAAGAACCCCATCGCGCGCATCCAGGAGCGGACGGCCGTCGTTTGCGGCCAATCGAACCGCACGGAGCTCCCCCGCTCCCTCACCTCCAGAGCGAGTAGCACCAACAGCAGGAGGGCGTACGGATCGACGAATCGGACGTCGCGCAGGTCAACCGACGTTGTGCCCGACACGAGCGTTCGCTCGACAACATCGTCGATCGTCTCGATCGTCAGCCGGCTCGCTCCCGTCACCATACTCCGAATCATACCGCGAGCAGCGGGAGCCCGGCGGGGTAGCGCCAATCCCGGTGCTATGCCCTGCGATCCGCTTGACAGGGAGCCTGGGGGGTCGTACAGTACAGAGAACTTTGCAAGGCAAAGTACTTGACAGGAGAGCAATGAGCGAACTGAGCCTACGCACCATCGAATCGCGGAGTTGGAAAGCACGGCAGAAGGACGGCCTGTTCGACTTGTACTTCGGCGGTCTCATGCTGGCGATCTCGCTCTCCGCGCTCGTCGAAGCCTTCGGAGCGGCGCCCGCTGTCCGCCTTGCCACCCTGGCTGTCCTCCAGTTCTCGGCCGCCGGCGGATTCGCCCTCGCCAAGCGACGCTACGCGACGCCGCGCATCGGGGCGGTGAAGTTCGGTGCCAGTCGGGTACGACGCTCGCGCGTGCTGGGGATCGCGCTCGGGTTCTGCGTGCTCGTGACCGCGGCATTGGTCGTCTCGACAGCCTTCGGGCCGTCTCCACTGAACCTCTTCTCCCGCCTCGACCGCTACGCGTTGCCGACCGTCGTGACGTTGGTCGTGGGGATTCCCCTGGCGGCAATCGCAGCCTTCCTTGAATTCGGGCGCATTCTGCTTCACGCCGCTCTGTTCGCTGCCGCTACGTTTGCCTTGGCTGCTTCCGGACAGAGCTTCATGGCCCCGATCCCAGGCGCGATCGCCTTCGGCGTCTCCGGATCGATCAGCACGGCGATCGGCGCCGTCATCTTCATCCGGTTCATTCGACGCATCCCGCGTAATCGTTTGGAGGTGCCCTTCGATGGAAACTAGACCCGGCCTGAGAGAGATCGAGAGGAAGGCCTGGCTGCGAACATTCGAGCACGGGCTGTGGGACATCGCCATTGGTCTCGTGCTCCTCTCGTTCGGGGCGACGATCCTGTCAGGCTTCTACTGGCTCTCTCCGATCTGGGTCGCCGCCCTCATCCCGTCGATGCGGGATCTTGCGCGGCGTTTGATCGTTCCCCGGATCGGCCACGTGACGTTCATGAAACGCCGGCAGCGCAGCACGGCGAGAATTTCGCTCGTCTTGTTCGTCTTGGCGCTCGCCGGAGGCGGCATGTTCCTCTTCACCGCCTGGTCTACGCGGGGTGCCGCCCCGGAGTGGGTCGGCTGGATCCGTTCGCACTTCCTCGTCGTCATTGGCCTGATCTGGGGCGGTGCGCTCGTCGCCGGCGGCTGGGCGGCCGATTTCCCGCGCCTTCATACGTACGGCGCCCTTGTGTTTCTCACCCTTCTCGGATCCGATCTATCGGCCGGATACAACCTCGGGCACGCCCTCACCGCCGTCGGCGGTCTGATCACGCTCATTGGCGTGGGACTGTTCGTTCACTTCGTGAAGCGCTATCCCCGTCAGCCGATCGAGGAGATCGGAAAGGCCGATGGCTAGGAGACAGGGCGCGGATGGCGACCTGATTGAAATCGATCGCGTGATCCACGAGCCGGCGCGCCTGCTGATCACGGCCCACCTGTACGTCGTGGAGGGCGCCGATTACGTCTTCCTGATGCAGAACACCGGGCTCACGTGGGGAAACCTGTCGTCGCACCTGAGCAAGCTGGAAGCCGCCGGCTACGTCGAGATCACCAAGGACTTCATCGAGCGAAAGCCTCACACGATGGTCAAGCTGACCTCGGAAGGACGAGGCGCGTTCGACGCGTATCGCCGTCAAATGAAGGCGCTATTCGACGATCTGCCCGATTGAAGCACATCACCCTGCTGAACGAGGAGGTGAACCAATGGAAGGAACCACGTGGGTCCTGATCGGTCTCGGCGTGCTCGCTCTACTCGGCGGGCTCGTCTACCTGATGCTGGCGAAGTAGAGACACAATTCGACACCGCCCGGCCGTACGGCAACGACCGGGCGGCTCGTCCTACGCGAACGACGACTCCGCAGGCCGCGCGGTACCGTCTTGCGCTCGATCTCGAAGATTCCTCACTATTCGCCCGGCGGCGCCTCCGAGGGACCTTCCGTTTCGCTCTCGACTTCGGGAAGAGGCCGATCCTCCGCGTCCTGCTCCGTCGGACCGTCCTTATCATCCTCCTCGTGCCCGCCGAACCGCACGGTCAGCGACGCGACCAGCCCGGTCAGCGTTCGCGGGGGACCGGAGAACCCGACCTCCTCGAACGCCCACGGATCGGTCAGCGCCCACAGGAAGCCCAGCTGAAACCGGGCAGCCATCCAACTCAGCGGCGTCGCCTCGAACGCGATGTACGGCTGCACCGCGTAGAACTCCTTGGTCATCGACGCCACGTACGGAGCGCCGACGGCATCCTCGAACGAGTCCGGGAACCGGTCGATCAACCGCAGATCGAGGCTTCCTCCTCCCAGCATCGTTCCGAGGACGATCGTCAGTTCGGAGTCGCCCGCGGCGGCCTTCTCGACAAGGAGTCCGTAGGTTTCGATGCCGAAACGAACGCTGCGCTCGCCGTTTCGCGAGGTCGTCGCGCCGCCGCCGCCCACTCCGCCGAATCGGATGCCGGCAGCTCGCCCGCCGTAGCCGCTCGCGCCCATTGTGAACACCACTTCGCTGATGCGGGGGTAGCCGGCGGCCGTGATCGCGGCATTCAGCCCGCCGAGGTCCAGAAACAGGATCGACGGCATCGGTCCGCCGCCGCCCGTCCCGCCCTCAGGACCGTTTGCCCCGACCGCGCACGAAATCATCAGCAGTACTGCCACCGCAAAGATCAAACCTGAAGCTCGCATCCGGGATCACCTCCGTGTCCGCCGGGAGCGTAGCAGTCCCACGGCATCTGGGCAAGGCGCCCGCACGATTCGAGTTTCCCGGGTTCCCGATACACACACTGCGGGCAGCGGTTTCGTCGCGCGTCCCACGGGCTGGGGGAGCCACCCTTTCAGATCAGCGCTCCGCCCTCCCCGGGGGCGCTTGCTCCCCTCACTACCTGTGCCGGATCCGCGGGTTGACGGCGGCGCACAGCAGGTCTGCAGAAGGTTGGCGAAGACAACACCGATCGACACGGCGATCGCCATCGCTTTGTCCATCAAGGATCTCCCGAGTGCTTCCGACAAGCAGGCGTCTGCGGGATTCGAGGATTTGCCCCCAGGCCCTAGCAGTAGTGGAGGTGGCAATGCAGGACGCGGCCCAAAGCGCCTCGCCCACCCATGTGGAAGCTCGACATCCCAGTAGAGTGGTGATCGGCGAGCCGAATGAAGCAGGACGAAGTGCTGAACCTGCTAGCTACACACACGAAGGAGCTGCAGGCTCTTGGAGTCCAGTCTCTTGCCGTGTTCGGATTGGTGGTCCACGAGGAAGCGGGGCCGGACAGCAACGTAGACGTCCTCGTAGAGTTCACCAAGCCAGTGGGTTTCTTCGAATTCGTCGAAGTGAAGGGACATCTTAGGAGGCCTCTCGGCTGTCCTGTCGATCTGGTCACCCGCAAAGCCCTGCATCCGCAGCTGCAAGACAAGATTGCCAACGAGGCCGTCTGTGCACGCTAGGGACTAGCATATCCAGATTGAGGACATGCCTGGAGCAATCGCGAAGATCGAGCGCTACGCGAAGCGACTCTCGCACACCCAGTTCCACGAAGACGAGAAGACCATCGACGCGGTGGTCCGCAACCTGATCGTCAACGATGAAGCAGCTCGCCTCGTTCCGGATGAGATCGCAGAGCGGCATCCGGAGATCGCCTGGGAGAAGATGCGCGAACTGCGCAATCCTGCCGCTCACGAGTACTTCGGTATCGATGCTGACATCCTCTGGGAGACGATTCAGCACGACCTTCCTCCTCTCGCGCCCACGCTCCGCCGCGTCCTGCGCGAGCGGGCCGAGTAGCTCCAGGCAGGAGAATCGGGCTCAGTTTCCCTCCCACGCGTCCCTGACTCATTCCTCAACCCAGGAGGGCAGCGAGAGCACGCGTCAGACTCGATGGACCTTGATGAAATTGGTGGTGCCGGGAGTCCCGCTTGGGATCCCTCCGGTGACGACCACCGCGTCGCCCGGCTCCGCCTCCCCGCGCTCGCGCAGCGTCCGACCGACGGTCTCCAGCATCTGGTCGGTGGAAGCACACGGCGCGACGAGAACCGGCGTGACGCCCCAGACGAGGGCGAGGCGACGGAGGGTGATCTCGCTCGGCGTGAACGCGACGATCGGTCGGTGCGGGCGCTCCCGCGCAATCTGCCGCGCCGTGTACCCACTCGACGTCGAGGTGACGATCAACCTCGCGTCGATCTCCCGCGCGATCCGCACCGTCGCCCGCCCGATCGCATCGGTGATCGGGTGGGTCGGCTCGTCCGGATCCGACGGGTCGGCGCCTCGCGAAACCGTCTCGCGTTCGGCAATCGCCGAGATCTCCCGGATCATCGCCACCGCCTCGACCGGATACCGACCGATCGCCGTCTCCGCCGACAGCATGACCGCGTCGGATCCGTCGAGGATCGCGTTCGCGACGTCGCTCGCCTCAGCGCGGGTCGGGCGCGGGTTCTCGACCATCGACTGGAGCATCTGCGTCGCCGTGATGACGGGGACGCCGAGCCGGTTGCAACGCTGGATGATCTCCTTCTGCAGGATCGGGACGCGCTGCGGTGAGACTTCCACGCCGAGGTCGCCCCGGGCGACCATCGCGGCGTCGCAGGCGCGGAGGATCTCCGACAGCCGATCGAGCGCGTCGCGCTTCTCGATCTTGGCCACGATCCCAACGTCGCCGCCCGAATGGCCGACGAGGAACGCCCGCAGCTGTTCGAGGTCCTCGGCAGCGCGGACGAACGACAGGGCAACGAAGTCGACCCCCTGATCGACCGCGAATCGCGCGTCCTGCCGATCCTTCTCCGTCATCGCCGCGACCTTCGCCGACCCGCCCGGTGAGGCGATCCCCTTGTGGGACAGCAGCTCGCCTCCGACGACGACACGGCCGACCAGGACGTCTGGACGGACCTCCCGGATCTCGACCTCGATCGCTCCGTCGTCGAGGAGGTACCGATCTCCCACCGAACAGCCGCCGATCAGCTCCGGATGAGGGAGGGGGATAGCGTGATCGGTCCCGTCGGACGCCAGAGTGGTAAGCGAAATCCAATCCCCGGGAGCCAGATCGATCGGGCGCGCGAGCCGCCCGATTCGCAGCTTCGGCCCCTGAAGATCGGCCATTACGGCGACGATCGCCTTCTCTTCCGACGCGACCTCCCGGACGAGGCGGATCGTCCGCCCGTGCGTCTCCCGCGTCCCGTGCGAGAAGTTGACCCGCGCAACGTCCATCCCGGCGCGGATCAGAGCCCGGAGAGTCTCCCGGTCGCTCGACGCCGGCCCGATCGTGCAAACGATCTTTGTCTTCGTCTCCGACGCGTAGCGGACCATTCTCAGTTTGCCCCCGAGCCCGGCGCGATGAACGTGTACGTCGCGGAGTCGCCGACCGGCCGGTAGCCAATCCGTTGGTAGATCCTGTTCGACGTTGGATTCGACAAGTCCGCGTACAGGGCACAGAACACGCTTCCCCGATCGAGCAGGTACTGGCTGAGGGCCGCGACGCAGGCCGACGCGTATCCGTTCCCACGGTGCTCCGGCGGCGTGTAGACGGCGCTCACTGCCGCACTATGGGCCGATCCCCGGGAGCTACCGGCCAGAGACACCGGCCCGTCGTGATCCCACACGGCCAGGACTCCCGATTCCATGAACCGAAGCACGACCTCGCTCGGATCGGTCGGCGGATCGCCGGGGACCGCCTCGGCATGAAACCCCAGCATCCACCCCGCGAGGAGGTCGATGTCCTCGTCCCGCGCGAACCGCATCCGGCCGGGGACGTCGACCGGTGGATCGACCTCATGCAAGCAGTAGATGCGCATTTGCATCCCCATATCCGCTCGCCCCTTCGACCGCTTCGTCCACCGCTCCGCGAAGGCGGCGGCCGCGAGGACCGCGCCGTGTACCCCCGGCAGGTGGGGATCCGATGTCCATAGCTGATCGATCATGACGTCGACCGCCTCGAGGCGGTCCTGGTCGCAATGGAGGATCAGCGGGTACGGCGGCGTTCGGATGGCCGCGGCGACGACCTCACCGGCGTCGTCGACGGTCACGAAGACCGGTGGATCGTTCCCGTACCGATGGCCGTCCTTCACGCGGCCTGCGACCCCGAGGATCAGGTTGTTCCTCGCCTCGTCGCGCAGCAGCGTGGGCTCGGCCGCGGCGAGGAACTCGGCTGCGCTCGGGTAGCTTATTGGCTTCATCGTCCGTCCTCTTCCAACAGGTCGATGTACGCGCCGCTCACGCGCTCAGCACCCGTCATTTCGAGGTCGCCCATCAGCCGCTCGGCGACGCGATGTCCCTCGTCCTCCGATCGGCCGTCGTCGAGGACGACTTCCAGCTCGAGGAACGTACCGAGCCCCTCCACGTCGTCCAGGTGAAGCCGCGTAGGCCCGATACGATAAAGCAGCCGCCGCTTGGCGACCACCCCACGAACCGGGAGGGCCGCGGAGAGGACCCTGAAGAGAGCCTCCGGATCGGACGATCGGACGAGGCTGTACTCCGACAGCTTCGCGCCCGGTTCGTCCGGCCGCTCGTAAGCGATGAGCTCGCAGACGGCTGGGGCGAGAACGCGGAGCTTCAGCCGACCGCGCGCAACGACGAAGAACGTGTCGTGTTGATCGAGAACCTCCGGCGGCGCGTCGCTCAACGACTCGACCCGCCGTCGAAGCGTTTCGAAGTCGGTCACCCGCGCCTTGATCTCAACGTTTCTCGGCATCGCCCTCCTCCCACTCCGCGAGCCGTCGATCGAACACCGCCCGCAACGCGGGGTCGAGCGCGTCCCGATCCGGATCGTCGCGCAGGTGGATCGTTAGCGGACGGTCTGCGCCGAACGGAACGAACCGCAGCGCTGTGTGCTCCAGATAGAATCGGCGCTCCTCCCGTTCGGGAGCCGGATCGTACAGCCAGTCTCCCACCAGCGGCGCCCCAAGATACGCCATCGACGCCCGAACCTGATGATACCGTCCCGTGTGAAGCCGGAGGAGAACATGTCCTTCGTCGTCGCGATCCGGAGCAGCAGCGACCGCAAGGATCTCAGTGATCGCCCGCTTCCCGCCGCTTCGAACGACCGTCGCCCGCCCGTCTTGCGCGCGAAGATGGAGCCTGTGCGTCCCGATCAGATTGTCGAACGTGTACGAGAGCGGACGACGGACGCGTGCGAGATAGACCTTCGTCCACGCGCCGCCGCTCAGCCGCTCGTTGTGAAACCGGATCGCGTCGTCGGACAGGGCAGCAACGACGATCCCACGGGTCACGCGGTCCAGTCGGTGCGGAAGCCTCGGCGTCACGTCGCGGGGGACCGCGGACCGAACCCGCGACAGCAGCGAAACACCCTTCGGGTCGCTGGTCAGCTCCGTCGCCATCCCGGTCGGCTTGATCACGACGAGCTCGTGGTCCGTCTCGTGAAGGACTCGGAGGCCAAGGCGACCGCGATCGACAGTCGATCGCGGTGAGGATCGCTCGGTGTCCATCGCCGTCGCACCTCCAATCGGATTCGTCGGAAGCAGTGTACCCATTGAAGGGAGCGCCCGTGGCTTCACAACGCCTCGGACGCTGCCATTGCGGTACGACGTTGTGACAACCATTTCGCGTACCCAATGCGAAGAGAACGTGAGCGGACGATGGTTGAGCGGTGACTTGTACGGCGTCTGCGAGAGCCGCACGAGAGGCGGCGCTCCTCCCTTTTCGCGCTCATGATGGATCCACCCGGAGGTTCGGATGCTCACCAGACATGAGAAGCGCGCTTGGCGCGCTTCTCAGCCGCGAGCGCGCCGCCGCTTGGGCGAGATCACGATCGAGCCGAAGAAGGTGCCCGCGCAGCACAGGGCGATCGACGCGCCGATCGGAAGGTCCGCTCCCAGCGAGAGGAGGAACCCGCCCAGGGACGACAGGACTCCGAGCAGCGGCGCGATCAGGAAGACCTTCTTGATGTCGTACGCCCACAGGAACGCCGCAGAGGCGGGGAGGATCATCAGCGCGTAGATCAGCAGGCCCCCGGTTACCCGCAACGAGACGGCGACGACGACGGCAACGAGGAAGAGCAGGACGTAGAACGCACGGGCCGTATCGAGACCCGAGGCGCGAGCGAGCTTCCGGTTCAGCAGCAGCGCGAACACCTGCTTCCCGAAGGCGAACAACACACCAAGCATGACCACGAAGACCCCGGCGAGGACATAGACCTGTTCCATCGTGATCCCAAGGACGCTGCCCCACAGCAGCGACAGGGCGCCGGACCCGATCCCCGAGCTCGGCGCCTTCTGGATGAAGATCAGCCCGAGCGCCATCGTCAGCGGGAACGTCGCGCCAACGACGGTATCGACCTGGAGCCGTGAGAGATCGGCGATCGGGCCGAGCACGGCCGCCATCAGTCCGGCGAACAGGAGCGCCGTCCAGATCGGATCGAACGCGGCGACCATCAACCCGAGCGCGGCGCCGGCGAACGCCGCATGGGACATCGCGAAGCCGAGGGACGACAGCTTCATCCGAACGACGAACGTCCCGATCGAGCTGCACATCGCACCGACGAGAAGGCTCCCGAGGAGGGTCGGGAGAACGATGTGCCACGGGAGTCCAAACATGGCGTCTCCTAGCGCGAGCCTGCGGGGACCCGGGCTGCCGAGGCCTCCGAGGCGATCCGCCCTGACTCGACTGTGACGGCGCGATCCGACGCGTCGAGCAGCGGTCCGGATTCGTGACTGACGACGATCGCCGACGCAGAGAGCCCGTCGCGAACCTGCGCGACGAGCTCCGCAAGCTCCCGCTTCGCTTCAGGATCGAGGTTCGCTGTCGGCTCATCGAGCAGCAGCAGCTCCGCCTCCTGCGCCACGACGCGGGCGAGGAGCGCCTTGCGCTGCTGCCCGCCTGACAGCCGTCCGATCGGCCTCCCCGCAAGCTCCGAGATCCCGACCGCAGCGAGCGCGCGGGCGACGTGTCGCCGGTCCGTTGCCACTGAGAGGCTCCAGGTCCTCGCTCGCGCGAACCGGGCCGCCAACACGACGTCGCGGACCAGGTAGGGCGTGTCGGGAAGAAAGAACAGGTTCTGGGGGACGTAGGCAATCCGCGCACGGAGCCGGTGGCTCGCCGGAGTCACGGTCTCGCCGAGCGCGCGAACCGTCCCGGACGAGATCGGCAGGAGCCCGTTAATGACCTCGAGAATCGTTGTCTTCCCCGCCCCGTTCGGTCCGGTAATCGCCAGCTGCTCCTTCGCCGCGACGGATAGCGTGACACCAGCGAGTGTCGCGTGCCGCTCCCCCTCGTAGGTCGCGCGAACATCGACTAGGGAGACGACATCGTCCATTCGAACAGCTCCTCCTCGGGCGTCGTCTCGAGCTCCCGCGCTCTCGCGATCACGTCCAAGCCGGGGAAGGAGGCGACGAGTTCGGGGCGAAGCTCGATGGTGATCGCGCGACCGTCGTCCGCCACGAAGCGAACGCGCGGTCTTCCTTCCCCGACGATGCGCAGGTTCCCTTTCCCCGCGGTGCAGCCCGAGCCGATCTGAACGCCGTCGTTGAGACACGAAAGCGGCGTTGTGCGACCGGCCTCCGACTCGGCCCGGACCCCGAAGTATCCCGGACAGTCAAGCTCGCGAAGGGCGAGAAGCCCCATTCGGATTCCGGCGACGAGGTACGGGCCGAGGTGTCCGTGAAGGAGGGTCCCGCGGTCGACCATCGCCCGGAGGTCCTCGTTCCTTGGATCGATTGTCAGCGTCTTCATCTCACCCTCCTACTCGATCGGCTCGATCGCCGAGAAGAGCGCCTCGGCGTTTCGTGTCAGCAGGTCGGCGAACGTGGCGGTGCGCGGCATCGCACCGGGGAAGTTCGACAGGACGACGTGGACGGCCCCGACCTCCCTCGCCAGCTTCGCCCCGAAGTCGACCCCGCTCTGAAGGTTGTCGATCACGAGTTGCGCACCGGCGCTCCGGCCCGCGGCCGCGAGGCCGATGAGATCGTGAAGCGACAGCCCCTCGGGAATCCCGTAGGTGACCACGACGTCGAACCCGAGCCAGGCGACGAAGTCGGCCTGCCAGGCCATGCAGACGACCGGGATCTCGGAAACCCCGAGTGCCTCGGCTCTCTCCTTCAACGCGATCCCGAGCGATCGGAGCTTGTCGATGTACGCGGCCGCGTTCGCTCCGAACCGGGCCGTTTCGGCCGGAATCCGCTCCGAGAGCACGTCCCGGATCGCCTCGACCTTGGCGATGGCGGTCTCGGGCGCATTCCACTCGCCCGGCAGTTGGACCACGGTGGCGGCGCTTCCCGCTGCGTCGGCCAGCGTCTCGATCCACGGTTCGAATCCCGAGTACAAGATGACCGATGCGTCCAGCACGGCCACCAGATCGCTCGGCGACAGGTCGTAGTGCGACGGGCAAAACCCGGACGGGATAATCGTTACGACCTCGATCGCATCTCCACCAACGGCTTGCGCGAACTCACCGAGGACGGCGTGCGTCGAGACGACCGTCTCGGCAGCGACCGTCGCTCCGATGAGCAATACTCCAATCCCGAACAGCAAGGCGACGCGCTTCATGCCTCTCCTTTCGCTCCTAGCGAATCCGCTTCCCAGTGGACGTCCCGGTCAGCTCCCCGTGCTTGACCCCCTTCAGGCCGATCAGCCTGTGAGCGAGCCGTTCGATCTCTTGTGCCTCCCCGCGAACCGCGAGGTACTCCAGACAGTTCTCCTCGTCGATGTGCACGTGGGTCGTCGAGATCACGACGTCGAGGGCGTGGTGTTGGATCTCGGTCAGCTTCCGGCCCAGGCCGGATCCGTGGTGGTCGTACAAGAGCGTAATGACGCCGACGACTTCCTCTCCCGCTTCCCACTCGTGCTCCACCAGCCGGCGACGGATTGCATCACGAATCGCCTCCGACCGGTTCGTCCAGCCGCGGCGACGACAGAGGGCATCAAATGCATCGATCAGATCCTCCTCGATCGATACGCTGAACCGGATCGTCTTGGACATCGGATAACACTCCTTGGCGATTCGTAACACTCGGAAGGATACGCCGATCGTCGGCCCAACGCAATCACGGACAAGAGCAAGGTGGAACCCTCTCTCCCACGGGTGCCCCATCGAAATCGTAGATCGGTTCGTCGTCCATACGAAACTCGCTGCTCAGATGGGCGTTCGGCCCAACGCGGTCTCGTCACATCGCGGAAGGGGCAGTGCGCCCGCTTCTCCCGGGCGCAGAGCGCACTGCTGCGCGACCGCCCCCTTGACAACCCTCGGATGTCGGCCTATAGTGGCCGGGTCATGATCGAAGCAGGTAGTTGCCGAACTAGTCTGGTGAGTTCGAACGGCGCCTGCTTCTATTGGTTTTGGGACGAGCCCGGCCGCGCTGCTCGCTAGAGACACCTAGCGAGCAAAGCGAAAGCGCGAAGCCGGGAAGAGACTGCGGGAAACCGCGGTCTTTTCTTTTTTGGGAGGTGCGACGCAGGGACAGGCAAGCGAAAAGGGGCCCGCTCGCGGGTGCACGTGGGGTGCAGAGCCTCCGCGAGCGGGCGCGGTCGGACGATCGGTTCCGATCGTCCTGGTTTGGTCCATACGGACCTCCGCTAAGGATATCGCGGAAGGAGAGAAAGTGAAACGGTCCATTGCGGTAGTGTTACTGGCTGTACTGGTTGGTTGCATCGGACTCGCGGCGGCCTCAGAGCCGTTGCGAATCGGAATCTGCAAGATCGTCGAGCATCCGGCACTCGACGCGGTCGAACAGGGGGTCATCGACACCCTGACCGCCGCCGGATACGTGGAGGGCGTCGACGTCGAGTACCTGATCGCGAGTGCGCAGGGCGACTTCGGCGCAGCGATCTCGATCGCCCAGAACTACCAGGCACAGGGTGTCGATCTGGTCGTTGCAATCGCGACACCGACGGCGCAGGCGGCGATCGAGGTGTTCCGCGGAACGGACACGCCGATCATCTACGGCGCAGTCACCGACCCGGTCGGAGCCCAGCTCGTGCTGAGCGCAACCGATCCGAGCGGCAACGAGAACGTCACCGGCGTGTCGGACATGATCCCCGTGGCAGCGCACCTGCAGCTCCTCAAGGATCTCTCCCCGGACATCATCACGATCGGGATCGTCTACAACCCGGGCGAGGCGAATTCGGCAGTCCTAACGGAGATGGCCCTCGCCGCAGCGCCGTCGGCCGGGGTGGCGATCGTCACGGCGACAGCGGACTCGACGGCGAATGTCCCGCTGGCGGCTCAGTCGCTGGTCGGCAGGGTTGACGCGTTCTACGTGACCACGGACAACACGGTCGTCGCGGCGATCGATTCCGTCCTCGCCGCGTCCGAAGAGGCCGGCGTGCCGTTCCTGATGGCGGACCCGACGAGCCTTGCGCAGTCGACGTTGGCCGCTGGATTCGATTACTACGAGCACGGCCTGACCGTCGGAGGGATCGTTCTGGACGTCCTCTCCGGCGTCGGCACAAACGAGATTCCCGTAACCTACCAGCCGCGCGCCGAGGTCCATCTGAACCTCGACGCAGCGGCACGGATCGGGCTTGTCTTCCCGGCCGCGGTGATCGACCAGTCGGCGGCCATCCTGTACGGCGGCGTCGTCTGGAAGCGACAGAACCCGTAACGACGGAACGGAGGAAAAGCGATGGCATTGCTCTGGATTCACGCGGTCGAGCAGGGACTCGCCTACGGGATCGCGGCGCTTGGAGTCTTCCTGACGTATCGCGTCCTGAAGTTCCCCGACCTGACGGTCGACGGGAGCTTCGTGACCGGGGCGGCCATCGCTTCCGTTCTTCTCGTTCAGTACGGCTTCAACCCATTTGCCGTCCTCCTGCTCGCGTTCGTCGCGGGGGGGATCGCAGGGCTGATCACCGGCTTTCTCAACACGCGGCTCGGGATCACGAACCTCCTCGCCGGCGTGCTGACGATGATCATGCTCTACTCGATCAACCTGCGGATCATGGGACGTCCGAACCTCTCCCTCTTGCGGGTCGCGACGGCGACGCGGGTCGTCGACGCAGCGTGGTCGCCGCTTGGTCCGTTCGCGATCCTCGCGTTTGTCGCGATTCTCACGCTGGGGATCAAGCTGATCCTCGACGGGTTCCTGCGGACCGAGATCGGGTTCGCGCTTCGAGCAACCGGAGACAGTGAGTCGATGATCACCGCCCAGGGGGTCAACACGAAGACGATGAAGATCCTCGGGTTGGCGCTGTCCAACGGGCTGGTTGCGCTCTCCGGGGCGCTGGTAGCCCAGTACAGCGGCTTCGCCGACGTCGGCATGGGACTTGGCACGATCGTCACCGGGCTGGCCGCGGTGATCATCGGCGGCACGCTGATTCGATCGAACCGGGTCGGATGGATGACCTTGTCCGTCCTGCTCGGATCGCTCGTCTACCGGATCGCGGTCATCCTGGCGCTCCGCTACGGATACGTCGTCGGCTTCCAGGCAAGCGACCTGAAGCTGATCACCTCGCTTCTCGTCATTCTTGCCCTCGTCGTCCCGTACGTCCGCGAGCGCCGGATGAGGAAGGTCAGCGCATGTTGAGGCTCGAAAGCGTGGCCAAGACGTTCCACACCGGCGCCGATCGGGTCGTTGCGGTCCGGGAGACCGATCTCTCCCTCGCCCGCGGCGACGTCCTGACGATCATCGGATCGAACGGGGCCGGAAAGAGCACGCTCCTCAACCTGATCGCCGGGACGTATGCGCCGACCGCCGGCCGAATCATGCTCCGGGCGGAGGACATCACCGGCGTGCCGGCGCACCGCCGAGCGAGACGGATCGGACAGATCGTCCAGGACCCGCTCGCCGGGACAGCTCCTTCGATGACGGTGTCCGAGAATCTTGCACTGGCGATGAAGCGGGGTCGTAGAGGGCTACGGTCAGCGCTCCCGCGGCGGCTCCGCCACCAGTTTCGCGAGCAGCTCGCCACGCTGAACGTCGGCTTGGAGGACCGACTGCGTTGCCGCGTCGCGCTCCTCTCAGGCGGAGAACGCCAGGCTCTGGCCGTCCTGATGGCAACCCTCGTCCCTCCGGAGATTCTGCTGCTCGACGAGCATACCGCCGCACTCGATCCGAGCAATGCGACGATGATCGTCCGATTGACCCGCTCGTTCGTCGAGCGGCTCGGGCTCACAACGCTGATGGTGACCCACAACATGGAGCAGGCAATTGAGGTCGGCAACCGCCTCATCATGATGCACAAGGGCGAAGTAATCGAGGAACTGCACGGAGACGAGAAGGGCCGCGCGACGGTCCCGCAACTTGTCGATCTCTTCTCGCACCATCACGTCGTGGACGACGAGCTGCTTCTCGAACGGGTCGCATGAGCGATCGCCCCTGGCGATCGCCGACACGAAGGAGCACTCGCTCCTTCGTGTGTCAGTGACGCGGCAGCGGACAGTCACGATTCCTCGTCAAGCAGAAGAAGACAGCGTGATAGCTTCGCGATCGCTGGGGGCGATCGCGGAGACGAAGAAGCGCTGCTTCTTCGTCCAAGCGGTGTCGTAATGGCTGCGCGACCCCATCCAAGAGGAGTCGCGGGAGTCGGAGGAACAGATGCTCCCCCGACTCCGCGAACGCGCCGCTTTGCGGCGCGTTCACGCAGACATCACGCCAATCTGCACGTTTCGGAATCGCGCCGGGGCCGTCCCGTGGCCGGTGTGCGCTCTTTGGCCCGGCTGCCCCTTGCCGCAGTTCGCCGTCCCCCACACATTCCAATGATCCGCGCTGCAGATCGCGTCGCAGCCGCCCCAGAACTGCGGGGTGATCCCCGTGTACGTCGCGTTCTTGAACATCCGACCGCGCTTCCCACCCTTGATCTCGTAGGCGAGTTCGGTACCGAACTGGAAGTTCAGCCGCCGATCGTCGATCGACCAGCTCTTGTTGGTCAGCATGTAGACTCCCTCATCGGTATCGGCGATCAGATCGTCAAGCCTCCACTCGCCCGGCATCAGCGAAACGTTGCTCATCCGGATGATCGGAACGCGGTTCCACCCGTCGGCACGCATCGCCCCGTTGCTGCGCTCCGGCGCGTCGGGATGAATCACTCGGAGCTGACTCGCCGACTCCCGCGACGTCAGGTACCCGACGAAGATCCCGTTCCTGACGATGTCGGTCTCCTGGCCCGGCACGCCCTCGTCGTCGAAGCCGTACGTCCCGAGTCCAGTTGGGGTCACGGCATCGGAGACAAGGTTGACGACCTCCGACCCGTATCGAAACACCCCGTACTTCTCCGGGGTGAGGAAGCTGGTCCCGGCATACGCCGCCTCGGTACCGAAGACGCGATCGAGTTCGATCGGGTGTCCGCACGACTCGTGCACCTGAAGCGCCAGCTGGGGACCGTCGAGAACCAAGGTCGTCACTCGACTCGGGCACTGTGGTGCACCGAGAAGCGCGACCGCCTCCTCGGCCGTCTGCCGGGCGTGCCTGGGCAGATCCCAACGCTCGATGAACTCGTAGCCGGCCGTTCCCTGATGCCGTCCGAACGAGTTCGGGTAGCTCCGCTGCTGCATCTCCCCCTCAGCGATCGCGCGAACGACGATCCCGAGGCCCGACTCGATGATCGTCTGCTCGACGAAGCTCCCCTCGGAACTGGCAAACGTCTTCGTCTCGCGCAGGAAACCCATCGTCCCCTGCGCCATCGCCACACCGTCGACGGCCCGAGCTTCCTTGTCGGCCGCGAGGAGCACATCGATCTTGTCTTCCAGTGAAACCTCGAACGGATCCATCTCGGTCGGGGTACGATACCGACCGACGTGCACCTCCGCAGGGCCGAGGTCGACGTCGGCCTCGTTCACCCGCGCGCTCGCCTTGGCAATCTCGACCGCCTGACCCGCCACGCGGTCCACCTCGTCGAGCGTCAGCCGGTTGCTGCTGGCAAATCCCCACGCGCCGTCCGCGATCACGCGGACGCCGAACCCGAAATCCCCCGCGAGGGTGAGAGCCTGGACGACTCCGTTCTTCACGCCGATGTCCTGGTTCTCGCGGCGGACGATGCGGACATCCGCGTACGTGGCGCCTCGGCTGGCCGCCGTATCGAGCGCCCGATCCGTGTACTCGCGCATGTTCGTTCCCTCCTCCCCGACTAGAATTCCGTCGTTCCGGTGAACCGGAAGTCATGGATCTTCGCGGCCGGCGCGAACGTAACGACGCTCCCGAACCCCGACCGGACCATCTTCGCTTCCCGCGTAAGCGCCTCGACCTTCTCGAACGCCCCGAGGATGCTCTGCGTGAACCGGAGATTCTTCAGCGGTTTCGACACTTCGCCATTCTCGATGAGGAACGTCCCGTCGCGCGTCATCCCCGTGAGAATCGTCTTCACCGGATGAACGGGATTCGTGTAGTGGAATCGAGTCACCCAGATCCCTCGCTTCGTCGACGCGATCATCTCCTCGATCGTCGATGAGCCAGGCTCCATGAACAGGTGGATCGGGATCGGTCCGAACGAGTTCGGCGCCGCGAGCCCGTGCCCGGTCGACTCCTTCCCGGGATCCCGCCCCGCGGTGAATGAATCGTAGACAACGTTTCGTGCGACGCCCCGCTCGATCAAGGAGATCTCGCGCCTCGGCACACCCTCGAAGTCAAACGGAAGTGGAATCCCCCGCGGGTCCAGTCCGTCGTCCCGGATGGTGATCGCATCTCCGGTGATCCGCTCCCCGAGCCGGCCGCTCAGGAAGCTTCGCCCTTCCTGGAGGGACATCGCGCCCAGGCCGAGATAGCCGAGGAAGAAGACCAGGTTGGCGACAGCGGCCTCCTCCAGAATCACGGTGTACTCCCCCGGTTCGATCGCCTCCGGATGCGCGCTTCGCAGCGCCTTCTCGACCGCGATACGTCCGACCGCCACGGGATCCACTTCGTCGACATCCTTCGCAACGTCCGCGGCGAAACCGGATCCGGTCTTTCCCATCACGACGGTCATCACGGACGCGGATGTCCCGGCGTGGTACGCGCACGTCCCGAGGGAATTGGCGACCATCAGCTCGTCCACGCTCGTCGAGAAGGCGCCGGAGGCGTCCAGCCCGTTTGCCTTCGCTTGCCCGACGATCGACGCGACCCCCTCGGCCCGAGCCTCCGGCGCACACGCGGCAGTGGACTCGCAAAGCGCGTCGGCCGCCCTAATCGGTTGGGGTGCCGGCAGCGACAAGAACTCCGGATTCTCCTGCTGGAGCCGCGCCACCGTCTCCGCGCTCCGGACGAGATCGACCAGCGCATCCGCGCCGAGATCGTTCGTCGTCGCGACCCCGATCCGCTTTCCGATCACCGACCGGACGCGGACGTTGGCTCCGCTCTCGGCGACGTTCTGATGGATTCCGTTCGCCGCGAATCGCGTCAGAGCCGCATCCTGTGCCGTGATCACCACTTCCGTCTGATCCGCCTGCGCCGAATCGAGGACGGCCTCAGCAACCTCGTCCAAACGTCGTTCACCCAGCACCTTTGCCCCCTTTGCTGCCGCGCAGTCTGAGCGCGTCGGTGGTCCGGCAAGAGGGTACCGGGGGAAGATCCGACGACTCAATTGGGCAGTAACCGTACGCATGCGTTCTTGCGGGGCACACCAGCATGGAAGGTGGTTCCGCCGTCGCGGCTTCCGCCTGCGCCCATCGCGCAGCCGGAATCCACGGTCTATACTGTCAGCACCGACCATGCCAACGAAGATTCTGGTTGTCGACGACGAACCGTGGGTCGTCCAGGCGGTCCGGAGCTACCTCGAGGCGGCCCACTTCGAGGTGCTCAGTGCCCACGACGGCACGGAAGCGCTGGCACAGTTCGATACGCACGCCCCCGATCTGATCATCCTCGACTGGATGCTCCCCAAACTCGACGGGATCGCGGTCGCGCAGCGCATCCGCGAGACGTCGAACGTTCCGATCATCATGCTGACCGCCAAGGTCGAAGAGGACGACCGCGTCGAGGGCCTGGAGTCCGGCGCCGATGATTACGTTGTGAAACCGTTCTCCGCGAGGGAACTGGAGGCCCGCGTCCACGCCGTTCTGCGCCGATCGGCCGGCAGAAAGGCGCCGGTCCTGGAGGTCGGCGATCTCCGCATCGACCAGGCCCAGCGGCGAACCTGGGTGCGCGGAGAGCCCGTTGAGTTGACCGCAATGGAGTTCGATCTCCTTGCGTTCCTGATGACGCATCCCGGCCGGGTGTTCACGCGCCTCGAACTCCTCGAGGCGGTCCGCGGCGAGACGTACGAGTCGTTCGAGCGATCGGTCGACTCGCACGTCAAGCGGCTCCGGCAGAAGATTGAGGCGGACCCGCACGCCCCGCGCTTCGTCCTAACCGTGTTTAGCGTTGGGTACAAGCTCGCCAAGGAGGACGGCTGATGTCCGGTCTCCTCGGCCGCTTGTCCTTTCAGACCAAGCTTCTGGTGGCGTTCGTGCTTGTCGTCCTGCTCACGTCTCTGGCCGGGTACTTGTTCATCAACCGGTCGGTCAATCGGGCCTTCTCGGAGTTCACCGTGAGATCTTACACGCCACAAGATCGGGCCGTCCTTCAACTCATCCGCGGCTTCTACGAGCAGACGGGGGATCTCAATGCGGTAATCCTGTTCCTCGAGCGAAGCCTCCGCGAGGTCCCGGTCTTCCTCGTCGACCCGGAAGGAACCGTTGCCTATGCGCCGGAACCCAGATACGTCGGCCGTCGCCTCTCCGGCGATCAACTCGCCGAGGGCGAGCCGCTCGTTCTCGAAAGCGGAGAGGTCTGGACCGTCATTCCATCCCGGATCATCCTCGGGCAGGACATCCTCGAAGAGGCGTTCCTGCGGACCACGCGCCGATCGCTCTGGTTCGCCGGCCTCGCCGCGATGGCGGTCGCGATTCTCCTCTCCCTGGTTCTCCTTCGGCAGGTCACCCGCCCACTCCACCGACTCGACGCGGCGACACGCCGGATCGCGCGAGGCGAGTTCGGCGAACGTGTCGGAGTCCACACGTCAGACGAGATCGGGCGGCTCGCCCGCTCGTTCGACGAGATGACCGAAAGCCTCGAGGATGCCGAGCGAACCAAGAAGCAGATGATCGCCGACGTATCCCACGAACTGCGAACACCGCTGGCCGCGGTTCGCAGCGCCCTGGAGGGACTCCGCGACGGTCTGATCGAGCCCACGCCGGACACCCTTGCCTCCCTCCACGACAAGATCCTGCTGACGACCCGGCTGGTCCGAGATCTCCATCAATTGAGCCTTGCCGACGCCGGCCGCTTGTCGATTCGCGCGTCGACGTGCCGAATCGATGAGATCGTGGAGACGATCGTCGAAACGATCGGCGCCCAGCTCGAGGATTCCGAGATTCGACTCGAACGTCGGATCTCGCCCGACCTCCCGTCGATCCTTGTCGACCGCCAGCGAATCGAACAGGTCCTTCTCAACCTGCTCGCCAATGCGATCCGTCACACACCGGAGGGCGGTTCGATCGCGGTTTCAGCGGCGCGCGACGGCGACGCGGTCGTCGTGTCCGTCAGCGACACGGGCCCCGGTCTGACCGAGGCAGATCTCCCGCATGTGTTCGACCGGTTCTACCAGGCCGACGATGCTCGTGCGAGCGACGGCGGCGCCGGACTCGGCCTGTCGATCGCCAAGGCGCTGGTGGATGCGCACGGTGGGCGCATCTGGGCGGAAAACGCGCCGGCCGGCGGGGCCGTCTTTCACGTCCGCCTGCCGACGGCGTAGCTGCGGAGACCGTCTCCGCAGGAGGGAGCTCCAGACCCCGTACCTGTTATGAAAAGAGTGCCGCCGCTTCGAGGAGCGACGGCACACGACCCAGCGAGGCGCACAGGAGACCCTACGGGGGGCTACGGGCCGATCGCCCCCAGCTTCAGCTCCAGAACCAGGTACAGCTGCTCGATCCAGTCGAGACCGCGACGCATCGGCTCGCCGGGACGCGCCCGGAGACTCCATCCGACCTGGCCGAGGCCCTGCCGTTCCGTACCTTCTCGACCGCCGATCGCCATCTCGCCTTGAAGTGCGCCGCGAGAGGTCCCGTCACGAACTCGCTGCTGTAGCTGCTCAAGAACCTCCGCTCGATCGGGGAATCGCGCCGCAAGCCGACCGAGCATCCCACCGCGTACATCCGACGGGAACATCGTCCCCTGCTGCCCGGAGAACCCGCCGAGCCGGTCCGGTTGGACGGTAGGAGAGCCCCCTCCGAGGAAGCGGGGGAAGATCTCGTCGAGAATCTCTCCCTGTCTCGCCGTCAGAATCTCCTTGAGCTGATCCATCACGTCCTGTATCCGGTCCCGGGCTTCGTTCATCCGTTCCCCCGTCCCAGCGCGAAACGTTGCCAGGAGTTCATCCAGCTCCTCGGCCGTCCCGATGAACGCAATCAGATCCCGTTTGAGCTCCGCCAGGCGGAGCTCGTTCGCATCCCGCTCTGTCAAAAGCCCCCCGAGGAGCCCATGGATCTGCTCCATCTGCCCGACGCTCAGCTCCATCCGGTTGACGAGGACGAGCATTTGAGCATTCGCCCTCTCCTCAGCGCCATCGACCGATCGTAGAACCTGCGTACTCGCAGGGATCGCCGCGATCGAACCGATGAGGAGAGCGATGGCCACGATACGTAGTCGTTTCCGCTTCATGTTCGTGTCCTCCCTTCCTGTCTCGAAACGATTCAGACAGTACGCGCGGCAGATGAACGTGTCGGTTCAAACCTGTGGCAGGAATGTGAAGGGCGTTCGTGCTTGATCGGACCGGTGCCGCTGTGAGAAACTCGCCGGGGTGTCGGTCTGCAAAGGGAGAAGCGAACATGAAGAGAATCGGCCGTATGATCGCCGTGCTGATCGTCGCCGGGTCGTGGCCGGTGGCCTCGATGCACATCGTCTGTACCACCACGATCGTCGGGGACGTAGTCAGCCGGATCGCCGGCAGCGAAGACGAACTGAGGGTTCTCCTTCCGATCGATGCCGATCCGCACGCGTTCGAGCCGACGCCGCGGGATCTCGTCGCAATCGCCCAAGCGGACGTCGTCTTCCTCAATGGCGCCGGTCTCGAGGACGGCCTGGACCCGATTCTGGAGAGCGCTTCGGGGCCGGTCGTGGCGCTCTCCGACGGACTGGATCTGCGAAGTCCGAACGGGCCTGGCTCGACGGAAGATGCACAGCACGCCAATGCCGATCCGCACGTCTGGTTCGATCCGATGTACGTCGCCGCATGGGTCGATCGGATCGCCGCCGCCCTCGTGAATCTGGACCCGGACCGCGAGCCCGAGGTCGGCGCACGAGCCCGGGCCTACCTCTCCGAGCTGTTGGCGCTCGACGAGTGGATCCAGGAACAGGTCGCCGTCCTGACCGAAGACCGGCGCACACTCGTCACCGATCACGACGTACTCGGGTATTTCGCGGCCCGATACGGGTTCGAGTTGGTCGGGACAGTATTCCCCGGTCTCAGCTCGTTGTCCGAGCCGTCGGCCAGGGAGCTCGCGGCCCTCGAGGAAGCGATCGTAGCGCTCAGCGTTCCCGCCCTTTTCGTCGGAACGACGGTCAATCGGTCGTTGGCCGAGCAGATCGCCGCCGATACCGGAACGACGATCGTCGCGTTGTACACCGGATCGCTGAGCGGACCGGACGGGCCAGCCGCCACCTATCTCGACCTCATGCGATACGACGTGATCGCAATCGTGCGTGGACTGTCGGGGACGCCATGAGGTCTCGGAGAGCACCCACTGCAAGTGAGCGATCCCGCACATTTCGACTGGGAGGGCAGGGACGAGCCGTTCACGTGGCGAGCGCGCCCGCCGTCGCCGTCCTCGGCGTTTCGGTGATGCTCGCCGGAAGGCCGGCGCTGACCGACATCACGTTCGAGTTGAACGAAGGCGGACAGCTCGCCGTCGTCGGTCCGAACGGCGCCGGGAAGACCACGCTCCTTCGCACCCTCGCCGGTCTCCTCACGCCGTCGTCAGGCGAGGTCCGCATACACGGCCACGGCCCCTCCGGCCACATTTGCATCGCATTCGTCCCCCAGCGAAGCGGTATCGATTGGCGGTTTCCGGTTACCGTCACGGACGTCGTGATGATGGGCCGAACCCAGCGGATCGGCCCGCTGCGAAGACCCCGTACGCGGGATCGCGACAACGTCCGCGACGCGCTCGCCGCCGTTGACCTCTCCGATTTGGCGACCCGCCGGATCGAGGAGCTTTCCGGCGGGCAGCAGCAAAGGATGTTTCTCGCGCGGGCGCTCGCCCAAGAGGCCGAGCTGATCCTGCTCGACGAGCCGCTCGGCGGACTCGACGTCCAGTCCCGCGCTGAGGTCCTCGAGCTGATCGCGTCCCTTCACGAGCGGTCCGTTAGCTTGATCGTCGCCCTTCACGATCTCGGGGTAGCCGCCGCATCGTTCGACGAGGTCCTCCTGCTCAAGAGAAGAATCATCGGCCACGGTCCGGCGCGCGACGTGCTCATCGAGGCGAATCTGCGCGAAGCGTACGGAAGCTGCCTTCATTTGGCCGTAAGTGCATCGGGGACTCTCGTCGTCCACGACACGGCCTGCTCCGGAGGTGCCGATGAGCTTCGCTGACTGGATCGTCGAGCCGCTCCGCTTCCCGTTCATGGTCCGAGGGCTGATCGCGGCTGCAATGGTCGGTGGACTGTGTGCCGTCGTGGGAGCGTTCGTCGTCCTGCGTGGGATGGCATTCATGGGCGATGCGATCGCCCATTCGATCCTCCCCGGCCTGGCCGGAGGCGTCCTGGTCGCCGGCCGCGGGGATCGGCGAGCTCTCTTCTGGTGGGCACTCGGCACGGCGATCGCCGTCGCACTGGGAGTCGGATGGGTCAGCGAACGCGGTCGGGTTCGCGAGGACACCGCGATCGGCATCGTGTTCGCCGGCATGTTCGCGCTGGGCATCGCCCTGATGTCCACCGTACGCGGTTTCGCCGTCGATCTCGTCCACTTCCTGTTCGGGAACGTCCTCGGCGTGTCAAACGGTGATCTGATCCTCATCGGCGCGTTCGGCGGCTCCGTCCTTCTCCTGATCCTGCTGTTCTACAAGGAACTCGTCGTCGTCTCCTTCGATCCGACGCTGGCCCGGACGCTGAGGTTGCCCGCGACAGCGTATCGATATCTCCTCCTCGTCCTCATCGCCATCTCCGTTGTCGTCTCGTTGCAGACGGTCGGGGTCGGGCTGATGCTCGCGATGTTGATCGTCCCCTCCTCGACGGCATTCCTGGTCGCACGCCGCCTCCCGTCAATGATCGCCGTCGGAGCGATGTTCGGAATCCTCTCCGGCGTGATCGGCCTGTACCTGTCGTTCTACTGGAGCGTCGCTTCGGGCGCCGCGATCGTCCTCGTCGCGATCGCCTTCTTCTTCGGAGCGCTGATTCTGTCGCGATGGCGATTCGGCCGGCTCCGGCGCGGCCAACCGTCCGATCATGCAGGCCGCGATGCCGCTTGAGCGCGAATCGGTCGGCCGCTACCGTTTGTTCCATGGGAATCGAGCTTCGCCCGATGGTCGGCGAGGATCGTCGCCGCGTCTCCGAGATCTCGTCGCAGATCTGGGACGGCCACGATTGGGTGCCTGACGCACTCGACGAGTGGCTCGACGACGGAGCCGGAGAGGCGGTCGTCGCCGAACTGGACGGCATCGTGATCGGCTACGCTCGCCGAACGTGGATCCTTCCTGGCCAGGCGTGGTTCGAAGGAATCCGAATCGATCCTGCGCATCGCGGAGCGGGAGCCGGACGGGCGATCACCAAGCATCTGATCGAGGGCGCCCGGCGAGATGGGGCGAAGAGGATCCACCTGTCGACGCACACCGACAACCAAGCATCGATCCACATTGTCGAATCGTACGGCTTCCTCCGGGTCGCGTCGTTTGCCCACCTCGAGAGGGACGTCGCGAAGGACGTTCCGGACGGGAGAGCCGATCGGGAGATCGTTCCCGTACCCGGGGCCGAGGCGATCCGGTTCATCGATCGGTCCGAGTTCCTCGAGCTGGCGAAACGCAGGTTCCCACGTGGTTGGCGATTCATCCCGTTCGATCTCGACCCGCAGGAGGCGACGGCCAGACTCGGGACGCGGATCGGCGTCCAGCGGGGCGGCGCACTCGTCGCGCTTCTCTGCCTGCGCGAGCCGCCCGGCGCAAGCCGCCCGACGGTGCTCAACTTCGGCGACGGCTCGCCCGATGACCTTCGGAAGTTGCTTCGCTACGCGCACCAACTTCACGCGGGCCAACGGATCGAGGTGATGGTTCCCGTCCACGACGGACCGGCAGCCAGATTGCTGGAGATCCTCCGGGAATCTAACTACACCGCCTGGGACGACGAAGGGCCGACGGTGTTCGCGTACGAGCTCGTGCTGGCCTAGACTGGAGTTTCTCAGACTAGCGAACAAGAGAAGCCAATCGAAGTCCACCTCCTCAATCGATAGACGAAGGCCGATGAAGCCTTCGCCTCCGCTGCGGTGGCAGCCGCCGCACGGCACTCTCGCAGCGCTCACGCTATGATGAGAGCGCTTGCAGGAGGAGGGCCCGATCGATGCAGTGTCACAGTCTTCCCGAGTTGTCAAATCGAGAACGGGAGCGGTATGCCCGGCATCTCGTCCTGCCGCACGTCGGCGAGGACGGCCAACGACAGCTGAAGGCGGCCCGCGTCCTCGTTGTCGGACTCGGCGGGCTCGGCAGTCCGATCGTGCTGTACCTCGCGGGGGCCGGCGTCGGTCGAATCGGCGTGGTCGACGATGACGTCGTCTCGTTTTCCAACCTGCAGCGGCAGATCCTTCATGGGGAGGAAGCGCTCGATCGCTCCAAGGTCGTCAGCGCTGCGGCTCGGCTCGCCAACCTGAACAGGGACGTCACCGTGGAGACGTTCGCCGAACGGTTCGATCGGATCTCCGGCCGACGGATCGCCCGCCGCTACGATCTGATCGTCGACGGAACGGACAACTTCGACACGAGGTATGCGATCAACGATATCTGCCTCGAGTTCGGGATCCCTTACGTCTACGGTGCGATCTTCCGGTTCGAGGGGCAGGTGTCCCTCCTGTGCACCGAGAGCGGTCCATGCTATCGCTGCCTCTTCCCCGAGCCGCCGGCCGAGGAGGCGATCTTGTCCGGAGAGCAAGCCGGGATCCTCGGCGCCGTCCCCGGGACGATTGGAACGCTTCAAGCGACCGAGGCGATCAAGTGGATCGTCGGCATCGGGACGGCTCTGGTCGGCCGACTCCTCATCTACGATGCAGTCGCCATGCGATTCGAGGAGGTCTCGATCGAGGCGAACCCCGCGTGCCCGGCGTGCCGCGGATAGTCGTTCTCCCGATCCTCTTCCTGCGGCACGATGAGGCGGGCGAGAAACCCGAAGAGGAGCAACATGGTTGGCGACCGGGCAGCTCGCATCCGATATCGAACGAGGGGCCGGCCAAATCGCAGGGGACGGCACGAGACGGAGCGATGAGGGCTTCTTCCAAAGCCCGTTTGGCGCAGAAACGCAGTGCGCAAACACGAAGGTCCGACACACGACACCGGCGGTCGCCGGGTAGAGCAGGTGTTCGGCTCAGACGGCCGTCTTCAGCCCGACCAGGCGGTTCATGACCTCGTTCCCGCGGCGGTCGTGCCACTCGGTCCAGCCGACCGCCGAGAGAACCTCCAAGCCGTACCGCCCGACTGGAACGGTGCGATCGTCCCGCTCTCTCGCCCTGAGCTGCTCGATCACGGCACGTGCCTCCCCCGGCGAGCCGACCGAGAAGAGGAGCCGCGAGGCCGCCGCGCCGGTGTTGCGAGATCGAGGAACCTCCCTCCAAACTCGATAGAGCATCGCATCCTCCTCAGTTCACTCAAGGTTCGTCCGCCGTTCGTTACGTCCCGTTGGGGAGAGGGGTGGAGCGCGGACGCTCCACCCCCACCGCACTGCGGAGAAGCCACGGCTGAGTCCGGGAGGAAGCCAGCCGGCCGCGTTCCTTCAGCAGCCGACCGCCGACCCGTGCCGCGTGAAACTGTCTTCCTCGGTGCCATCGGATTGCGGATCCGATCGACTTCGCGATCCGACGGCCATCGGCCCGCGCCGCAGTACCGACCCAAACGGCAAACAGGAAGAGCCCTCATCGGACGACACCGCGCGCAAGAGCCTCGCGATCCATACCTGCTCGAGCGGCAACGACCGCGGTGCTTCATTCATTCCGAACACCTCCCACGTCGAAGCCGCACCCCTCGGCCGCAGCTCCGACCGCGCCCGCTCCTAGATGGGAACGAGCCTTCTTCCCCGAACGGGAGAACCGAAGCGCTCCATCACGTCGAGCCCTCCGTCGTTGTACCACTCTCTCCAGCCACCGACTGTCAGGATCTCGAGTCCGAACTCGCTCGTCGGGACAGACAGGTCCGAGGCATGGCGGGCTCGGAGATCCTCGATGACTTCGTAGCCGGCCGCCGCCGAGGGAACGGGAATGACATCCCGATGCGAATCCTCGATCTTGACACCGGGCGGGCGGTTGATCACGTACCACACTCGGTACATCATGTGAGTACCTCCCTTACGGATAGATGCCCCGCTGCTCGTAGACCGCTTCCAGTCGCTTGAGCGCGACGATGAGCGCCGCAGTTCGGGGATCGACGTTGTATTCCCGCCGTGCCTGCTCGACCCTGTCGTACCCGTCGAGCAGTTTGCAGTGAAGCTTCCGGTCGACCTCGTCCAGATCCCACGATTGGCTCTGCTTGTTCTGGAGCCACTCGAAGTAGCTGACGATGACCCCGCCCGCGTTGCACAGAATGTCGGGGATCACCTCGACCCCGTTTCGCTGAAGGATCCGGTCGCCCTCGGGGGTCGTCGGTCCGTTCGCTCCCTCCGCAACGAGATCGACCGACAGAAGGGGAGCGGTCTCTTCGGTGATCTGGGCCTCGAGCGCCGCTGGGATGAAGACATCCGCGCGTGTCGACAGGAACTCCTCATGCGTAACGGCACCGGCCGCCTCGTACCCCGAGACGCTCCCGTGCACACGGACGTGCTCCAGCAACGACTCCGCGTCGATGGCGTCTGCCGAGATCGCTCCCTCGTGATCTTCCACCGCGATCAGCCTGGCTCCCAGGCTCTGGAGAAGCCGAGCGGCCCAAGAGCCCACGTTGCCGAAGCCCTGGACGCTGAAGCTCTTGCCGTCGACGGAGAGACCGCGATCCTCCATCCAACGCTCGATGCAGTACACGACCCCTTGGCCGGTCGCCTTATCGCGGCCGATGCTTCCGCCGGCCTCGAGCGGCTTACCGGTTACGACGTGAAGGCTCCGGTTACGCTCCAGCGGAGAGATCATGGTCAGGTAGGTGTCCAGGATCCACGCCATCACTTGCGGACTGGTGTTCACGTCCGGCGCGGGAATGTCATACTCGGGTCCGATGTTCCCGTTCAGCGCATACGTGAACCGTCGCGTGATCCTTTCGAGCTCCCTTCGAGAGTAGGAGGATGGATCGATCTGGATCCCCCCCTTGGCTCCCCCAAACGGGATCCCAACGATCGCCGACTTCCACGTCATCCACATCGCCAGCGCCCTGACCTCATCGAGGTCGACGGACGGGTGGAAACGCAGCCCCCCCTTGAACGGACCGAGACTGTTGTTGTGTTGGACCCGATACCCGGTGAAGACCTCGATCCTGCCATCGTCCATCTGAACCGGGAAATGCACCGTGATCTCGTTGGTCGTGTGATCCAGAATCCTCTCGATGGCCGGATCGAGAGCCATGGCCCGTGCGGCACGCTGGAATTGGAGGCGGCACATGTCATGCAGACCTCGACGCGTCGCGAGCCTGCCCTCCAATACTGCACCTCCCGCTCGTGCAGCCATTCTCCCTCCTTCTCCTGCGACTCCCCCCTCGGGCAGTTGTGACGCGTCCGCTCGCGCCATCCCGAAGCTTGTGTTGAGACGACAGTAGGCCCTGGAAAGCCCGTGGCCTAGGGCATCTTGATGGAAGCGAAGCGTCATTCGAGCGGAGAACGGGCCGCCGAGTCACAACGGAATCGTCGGCAAAGCGTACGATCAACTATCCAACATGATGCCACCGAGCTCTGTCATCTGACAGGACTCGGCGTAGCGAACGGCAAGCAACGGGAGCCAGGGGCTCCGGACCCCGCGGAATGGACTAGAGGATCTCTTCGATGATCGAGTGATAAAACGGCGTGATGCGGGCTCGCTCCTTCAGGTTGTCAAGATCGACGATCGTAACCCGCTTGCCTTTCGTGGCGATCACTTTCCGATCCCGGAAGCGCTTCAGCGCCCGCATGAGAGATTCGAGTGACACGCCGAGCATCTCGGCGAGGGTTCTTCGCGGGATCATCAGATCGAGCACGACGCCCGCCTCCGTCGGCTCTCCGTAGGTGTGCGCCATAGAGAGCAGCAGCAACGCAAGGTTGCAGTCCGTCGTCTCGACGGCGTCCCGCGTCAGTTTCAGCTCAAGCATCACAACCTTTCGGGCCAACCAGCGGGTGAAGTCGGTGCACAGTTTCGGGAACTGCTTCTGGAATGCCAGCAGATTGTGACGCTCGATGAACAGGAGCGTCGTGTCCAGCAGGGTCTTTGCGTACTGGATGTGAGCGGAGTGATTGAGCACCACGGCCTCGAGACCGAACAGCTCGCCCACCCCGAGGAATCGGAGGACCCGCTTCTCGCCGCCGGAACTTCCGTACTTCCCGATCTTCACAAGCCCGGATTGAACGATGTACATGCCCGACGCGTACGACTCTTCCTGGGCGATGAGTTCTCCAGCCTCATGGTGAACCTCGAGGCACATGGAAGCAAGCTGGTCGATCGCTTCCGATCCGACAGAAGGGAAAATGCTCGCCAGGAGCTGTATCCTCTGATCCCTTTCCGGCGTGCCTTCTTGCACGTCCACCCCCTGCCGACCACCCGCATCATATCCACGGCCGCACGAGTTGCCAACTTCGCGGACGACCGTCGGGAAGGTTCTCTTCTCCTCAGACCGTAGATCTGAGAAACGTCAATCCGCGGCGTACCGCCTCCGCGACCGTCCCGTCAACCGGGTGGACCTCCAGAACAGCGGTCCCCGTATGACCTATCCCGTCGAGCACTCGCAGGACGCGTGCCCAGTCGATCGTCCCGTCTCCGGGAACGAGATGTTCGTCGGACGCGCCATGATTGTCGTGGAAGTGGATGTGCAAGAGCTGCCCGGCGTACCGTTCGAGGTAGTTCGCCACCGGCTCCCGCCCCGCGTCGTGCGACATCCGGGCGTGGCCGGTGTCGATGCAGATCCCGAGGTTCGTCGCCTCCGGATCGTCGCCGACCGCTTCCAGCACGCGATCGAGCAGCCAGATCGTGTCAACCATGTTCTCGAGCGCCAACCGAACGTCGCGCCCGGCGGCGTACTCGGCGATCCGCAGGATCTCCGGCACGTCGAGCCGGTCGTCCGGATGGGACACGCCCAGGCACACCGGGTGGAGAACCAGGAGCGACGCTTGGACGCGCTTGGAGAAGTCAATCTCGCGGCGCAGGCCGGCCGGATCCCACCTCATGTGAACGCCGCGGACGTGTACCGAGACGAAGCTCGCGGCGCAGCACACCTCGGCCAGGTCGGCGATCTCAGCGTCGCCTGCTCCCGGATCCTCGAGCGACTTCGCCCCCCAGACCTCAAGTCCGAGCGCCCGATCGACCGACAGGAGTGCTCGTGCAGCATCGGCAAGCGTCGGCCAATCCTTCACGGGTTGGCGTCCGTAGAACCCCCATATGCTTGCCCCGAGCCGAGCACTCGCTTTCGACATCGCCGACCCGATCACGCCGGCTCGACCGTCTCGCGGAACGACACGCCGATCGCGCCAAGCTCGGTAAGGATCGGCTCGTAGATCTCGCGAATCACCGGGGTATGCACGCCAACGACGTCAATCTCGCTTTGGAGGATCCTCCGGGCCGCGATCGCCGCCGGGAGACCGACCAATCGCGACATCGACGAGTCGCCGTTCGGGACCCCGTAGTCGATCATCGTCGAGACAATCCGATCCGTCCGATCCGGGTACTCGACAACGAACTCGTGCTGCATCACGAGCATGTCGCGCTCGCCCGGCGCGTACCGCATCTTCGACAGCATCCGCGATGCGACGACGTCGAGGTACGTGGCGTCCTCCGGCGGGATCCGTTCGTTCCCGAGAAGGCCGAGCCACTCGAGATCGGCGATCGGCTTGGCATCGATAGCGATGCCAAGGTGCCCCGCCAGATCCCGCTTCAGATCCGCTCCGTCGGAGCCGATCCGGCGCGCCGTCAGCCCCCCGAACGTCAGTCCGGCAAGGTCATCCCGTTTCGTCTCATCGAGCAGCCCGAGATCGACGATCGCTTTCACCGTGTCGCACCAACCGGGGTACCGGAGCGTCCCGCGAAACATGCTGCGCACTGTCGAGATGCTGTACGCCTCGATGTACGGGAGCGAGTCGCGGTTCGGATATACCTCCAGATCGCCGAATCCGGCGATCTGGCAGCTCGAGTGATGGGCGAACAGCTCGGGACCCGGCACGTTCACAACCTCACCGTCCTTGAGGTACCTCGCCGGGTTCTTTCCCGCAAGGATGACACCGCGCGGCGCCCACGAGAACTTGTAGCCAAACGGGTTATCGTTCGCGTCGGGAGCCGGCAGCCCCCCGGTGTTCGAAGTGAACGACACCAAGGTTCCTCCGGACGTCTCGATCCGGTGAATCACCTGCATCGCCGACATGTGGTCGATCCCCGGATCGACGCCGATCTCGTTCAGCAGGATCACGCCGGCGTCCTTCGCCGCGCCGTCGAGCGCCCACATCTCGTCCTTGACGTACGATGTCGTCACCATCGACTTGCGGCGTTCGATGCACAGCCGGGCGACGAGCGGGTGGTAGACATAGGGAAGCAAGCTGATCGAGAGGTCGTGCTCGGCGACCAGCGAGGCGAGTGCAGCTTCGTTCTTCACGTCGAGAGCCAACGCCGTTCCGTTCGGCACACCGCCAATCAGCCGCTCCGCCTTCTCCACTGTGCGGCTGGCGACGGTAACGCGGAACCCCGGGACATCGAGCAGGTAGCGCACAAGCGGCCCGGCAACGAGGCCGGCCCCGAGAACGAGTACGCGCTTCATGGGTTCACTCCTTTGTCGCCGCCGGGCCGACGCGGTCGGCTGACAAGTACGGTTCGATATACCGGTAGTCGGGCGCGAGGGCCCCGCGATGGCAGATCACCGCGCGCTTCAGCTCCGCAGGCAGCGAGAGCGCGTCGAAGTCGACGCGGTAGTCGGCCACCGAGAGCGCGGGAACGAAACGCTTGAGGATTCCGGAGAAGTAGACGGACGCCTCGCGCGGCAGCTCGGACGGAAGGATCTCCACCGTCATCATGACCGGGCCGGTTCCTTCGACGCCCGAGCGGGTCGCCCCGGTCTCCGGATCGTAGACGTAGGTTGGGTCGTCGGGCTCCGTCACCTTGACAGTGACCTCGATCGATCCCTCGACGTCGCACGAGATGTCGCCGATGACGCGCAGCGCTGGCTGTCCTTCCGAGTACAGGGTCCGAATCGCCTCCCGTGAGACTAGGCGGGGGTACCGCGGCTCCCAGTAAATGCAGTGGATCAGGGCGTGAAGTCGCGGGAGATACCGCTCGAACGCAGCGCGATAGCGCTCCGGATGAGCGTAGTACTCCTCCAGGTCGAACGGCTTCTCAGCGACCAGCGGGCGGACCGTGTCCTCCTCGCGGAAGACGACCTTCAGGATCGGCGCGCGATTCGGGTCACATGGGGAGCCCGAATCGGAGAGGAGATCCTCGGCAGCGATCTCCTTCACCGGCAACAGGTCGAGAATCTCCTGCACCCCCTTGGAGACGTTCCCGTAGCCGACGATCCCGAGAACTAGAGGAGAGATCTCCTCCGGCAAGCCCTCAGCGGCAATCCGGCCGCCGACCGCCGCGACCGCCGCCTTTGCGGCAGCCAGGTCCGCGTACGCCGACGCCTGTCGGATCTCCTCGAGCGGGGTGGCGATTCCCTCCCACGCCAGCCTCCGACCGAGCGTCCAGAGGGTGTCGATCGCTCCGGCCAGGCCGGCGTAGTTGCCGAAGAAGATCAGGCGGCGCCCCTCGTCATCGAGGATCCGCTCATAATCGACGACCGTACATCGAAGATCGAGACACCGGCGGAGCATCGGCATGTTCGCCGGTTGCCCCTTGATCGTGTGTGAGAAGAAGACGTGGACGGTTCCACGCTCCAGCGCATCGACGGGGATCTCCTTCAATCCGATGACAATCGGGCAGTCGACCAGATCGCCGACGATCTCAAGACCGGTGGCGCGGTACTCTTCGTCGGAGAAGGCCCGCTTCGCCGACGACTGGACCAAGAAGCGGAGGCCTTGCCCGTCGGTCAGCTCGCGGAGGTCCTGCGGCACGAGCGGAACGCGCCGCTCCCACTCGTACATGTCCTCGCGCCGAATCCCGATCCGATCGACCATTCGTCCCGCCTTTCCGAACGACCGCCCCGTGCGATCGCCGAGCGTGCGCGGAGTATACCGGACCGGGCCGACAGGGACAAAAGACCGTTCCCAACTGCATTAAAACCGTACCAGGCGACCCGCCGCCGTGTCGGTCCGTTACCGCAGCCCCCAGCGTTCAAACGCACGCTTCCCCTCCGCCGTGAAGAACAGCCACGACTGGATGCCTTCCATGTCGCGGTGGAATGACACCCCGCACTCATCGAGGAACGAGCAGACCGCTTCGACGAGCGCCTTGGCCTTCTCCGGCGCCGGCGCCCCGTCCAAGCAGCGCATCCGGGCGAGAAGGTTCTCCGGGACTCCCAGCAACCGCAGTTCCTGCTCGCTCCAATGCCTCGTCGATGCCCACGCCCGCTTCGCGAGGAACAACAGCTTCACCAGGGCAGCGAGGGCGTCGCCGTAGAGGAGACGAAGGTTGAGCGCGGCGTCATTGCTGGCGCGTTCCGCCGTCTTTCGCGCCCGTCCGAGCCGGTACAGGAACTCCAGGTAGTGGACAGTCATCCGCTCACTTCGAACGTCTTCGGGAAGCGCGGCGAGTCGCTCGACAATCGGCGCGATTCTGGCCCGCGGATCGTGGAGGATCACCGCGTGCTGGTACGGCTGGTGGAACAGGTCGAGCGTCGATTCGGTCAATGCGACGAAGTGCGACCACGGAATGAGGTAGAACTCGTAGTCGACAACCGGCCGTCCTCCACTCTCGACCCCTTCCTTGTAGAAGAAGACCTGGCGCTCCTCATCGGGTGTGTTATCGTAGACGACGTCTTCGACGATCACCTCGATGTCGTAGTCGGACAGCTCGTCCCGATACGGACGCGTCATCGAACCGAGCAGGTAGATCCCGATGACCCCGTCCTTGCCGATGTACGGTTTGATCAGCTCTCTCGCGCGTTCCACTCTCGACCTCCGGATCACCTAGAAACGCGATGCCCGCGAGCCTCGTCGCGGGCTGGTGGGTGGTACAGGGCTCGAACCTGTGACCTCATGCACGTCAAGCATGCGCTCTCCCAGCTGAGCTAACCACCCATTCTGTCCTGAGGCGGCGACCGGATTCGAACCGGTGAGTCAGGGATTTGCAGTCCCTTGCCTTACCACTTGGCTACGCCGCCGGCGGGCCAATGATTATACGAAACCCTCAAACCGGGATCAATTCAAGGTTCTCACCTGCGAATCCGAATCGATCCGATCACTCATCGTCCTGTTCGTCGGCCACGTCCGTCCCGTGGCCGGAGCGGCGGCCGCGTTCGATCACCTCGTCGATCGTCCCCGCCATGTAGAACGCCTGCTCGGGGATGGGATCGAGCTCGCCGTCGACAATCATCGCGAACCCCTTGATCGTGTCGTCGAGCTTGACGTACGCGCCCTCTCGTCCGGTGAAGTGGGCCGCGACGTGCATCGGCTGGCTCATGAACCGCTGGACCTTGCGGGCGCGGCGGACGGACAGCTGATCCTCCTCGGACAGCTCGTCCATCCCCATGATCGCGATGATGTCTCGCAGATCCTCGTAGCGCTGCAGTACCTCGAGCGTCCGTTGCGCAACCCGGTAGTGCTCGTGCGAGATGACGTTCGGGTCGAGCATCGTCGAGTTCGACTGCAGCGGATCGACGGCCGGGTAGATCCCCTTCTCGACGATCTCCCGCGAGAGCGTGATTGCCGCGTCGAGGTGAGAGAAGACGGTCGCCGGAGCCGGGTCGGTCAGGTCGTCGGCCGGGACGTAGATCGCCTGCATCGACGTAATCGAGCCCCTTTTCGTCGAGGTGATCCGTTCCTGCAACTCGCCCATCTCCGTCGCGAGGGTCGGCTGGTAGCCAACTTCCGACGGCATCCTCCCCAGCAGGGCCGACACTTCGCTGCCAGCCTGGGCGAACCGGAAGATGTTGTCGATGAACAGAAGGACGTCTCGGCCCTCGTCGCGGAAGTACTCGGCAACGGTCACCCCGGTCAGCGCGACGCGGAACCGCGCGCCGGGCGGTTCGTTCATCTGTCCGTAGACGAGCGCGGTCGACTCGAGCACGCCGGCCTCCTTCATCTGGAGGTAGAGGTCGTTCCCCTCCCGGCTCCGCTCGCCGACGCCGGCGAAGACCGAGTACCCCTGGTGCTCGTACGCGATCGAGCGGATCAGCTCCATGATCAAGACCGTCTTGCCGACGCCGGCGCCGCCGAACGTCCCGATCTTCCCGCCCTTGGGGAACGGCGCGACGAGGTCGATCACCTTGATTCCCGTCTCGAACACCTCGGTCTGGGTCTCCTGGTCAAGAAGCCCGGGGGCCTTCCGGTGGATCGAGTATCGTTCCTTCGTCTGCGGCGGCGGGAGATCGTCGATCGGATCCCCGACGATGTTAATCAGGCGGCCGAGCATCTCCGGGCCGACGGGAACGGTGATCGGCTCTCCGGTGTTGACGACCTCCATGCCGCGCGCGAGGCCGTCGGTCGAGTCCATCGCGATCGCGCGGATAACGTCGTCCCCCAAGTGCTGAGCGACCTCCAGGACCAGGTCGCCGGCGTCGTCCCGGTGGACGCGCAACGCGTCGTTGACGCGGGGCAGCCGCCCCTTCTCAAACCGGGCGTCGATGACCGGTCCCTTGATCTCCGTGATCCTGCCGACTGCCTGTTCGCCTTCCATCGATGGACCTCTCAATCCCTTCGGTTAGGTCATGCGAAGCGCCTCCGCGCCCCCGATGATGTCGGCGATCTCGCGCGTGATCGCCTGCTGCCTCGCCTTGTTGTACGCGCGGGTCAACGTCTTGAGAAGATCCTCGGCGTTGTCGGTCGCGTTCTTCATCGCCTGTCGGCGGATTGCGTCCTCGCTCGTCTTCGTCTCCAGAAGCGCGCTGTACATCCTCGCCTGCAGGCTCAGTCGAAGCGAGGCGTCGAGCATCTCCTCGACCGACGGTTCCACAAGGACGTCGTTCATCGCCGGCTCGATCGAGAGCGGCAGGAACTCCTCGGAGACGAGCATCTGCTTCAGGTCGGACACAAACCGCATGTAGACGAGGACGATCCGGCCGACCCGTCCCTCGAGGTACAGGCCGATCAGGTCGCCGGCGATCCGCCGCGCCACCTCCGCGGTTGGCTGATCGTAGGTATGCGCGTAGCTTCGCAACGGCTCGATCCCACGCCGAGCGAAGTGGACGCGGGCCTTCTCCCCGCCGGCGAGCAGCTCCGCCCGGGGCCCCGAACCCGCGAGCAGTTCTTCGCCCCTGCGATTGATGTCGCCCTTGTACCGACCGCACAAACCTCGGTCGGAGTTGAGGACCATCACGCCGACGGCTTCCGACCCGTTGGGAACCATCAGGGGATGCGGCTCGACGTTCTGCGGGATCCGGCCGACCAGCTGTGCGATGTAGGCGTCGAGCTCCTCGAGGTACGGCCGGACCACGGCGAGTCGTTTCTTCATGCGCGTCACCTTCGTCATCGCGATCGCGTTCATCGCTCGGGTGATCTGCCCGATGTTTTCGATGTTTCCGATTCGTCCCTTGATCGCTCTCACGTGTTGAGCCACGCCCTGCTCCTCAGTTCACGATCTACTCCAGCGCAGAACGCCGCGAAGCGAAATTCTGCGCCGCGGCCGCCGGGCCGCACTGCTGGGTCACATGCTGCTCCCTAGTCCACTTGCTCTCGCGGGAGGGGAACGGCGCCCTGCGCCGTTCCCCTCCCCCGTCGTTAGATCGCGAACCGTTCCTTGAATTCGATCACGGCCTCGTTGAGCTTCGTCCTCAGCTCGTCGCTTAACTCCCGCTGCTCGCGGATCATCGCGAGGATCTCCTCGTGCTCTTCGCGGACGTATCGGAGCCACTCCTGCTCGAATCGCCGGACCTCGCCCACCTCGATGTCGGCAACGTGGTTTTCGATGCCAACGAACAACGCCACAATCTGTTCCACGACCGACATCGGCCGGTACTGCTCCTGCTTCAGGATCTCCATCAGCCGGTCACCGCGCGCCAGCTGGGCCTTCGATTCGTCGTCGAGGTCGGCGGAGAACTCGGCGAACGCCTCCAGCTCCCGGTACTGCGACAGCTCCAACCGCAGATCACCGGCCATCTGCGACATGGCCCGGATCTGCGCCTCACCGCCGACGCGCGACACCGAGTAGCCGACGTTGATCGCCGGGCGGAACCCCTGGTTGAACAGGTCGGTCTCGAGGTAGATCTGACCGTCTGTAATGGAGATTACGTTCGTCGGGATGTAGGCGGTGATGTCGCCGGCCTTCGTCTCGATAATCGGGAAGGCGGTCAGCGATCCGCCTCCACGCTCGTCCGACAGGCGGACCGCGCGCTCGAGCAGCCGCGAATGCGTGTAGAAGATGTCCCCCGGGTACGCTTCGCGGCCCGGCGGCCGGCGCAGCAGGAGCGACAGCTCGCGGTACGCCACCGCATGCTTCGACAGGTCGTCGTAGACGATGAACGCATCACGTCCGCTGTACGTGAAATACTCTGCCATCGCGCAGCCCGCATACGGGGCAAGGTACTGCATCGGGGTCGGCGAGTTGGCGTCGGCGGCGACCATGATCGTGTAGTCCATCGCCCCGTGACTCTTCAGCGTGTCGATGATCCGGGCGACCGTCGACGCCTTCTGCCCGATTGCGACGTAGACGCAGACGACGTCACCGCCCTTCTGATTGATGATCGTGTCGAGCGCGATCGCGGTCTTGCCGGTTCGCCGGTCGCCGATGATCAACTCTCGCTGTCCGCGACCGATCGGCGTCAGCGCGTCGATCGACTTCAGGCCGGTCTGAAGCGGCGTATTGACCGGTTGTCGTTCGACGACGCCAGGCGCGATGAGCTCTGCCTTACGCATCTCCGCCGCTTCGATCGGATCCCCCCCGTCGAGCGGCCGGCCGAGCGGATCGACGACGCGTCCGAGCATCTTCTCGCCCACTTGCGTCTCGAGGACCCTCCCGGTGCGACGGACCTCATCGCCCTCCTGGACCCGCTCGCTGTCGCCGAACAGCGCCACACCGACGGACTCCTCCTCGAGATTCAACACGAGCCCGTACAGCTCGCCGGGAAACTCGACGATCTCGGAAGCCATCGCGCGCTCCAATCCGTAGATCCGGGCGATCCCATCTCCGACCTCCACGACGACCCCGACCTCCTGCATCTCCAGGTCGTACTGGAGCCCCTTCAACTGCTCCTTGAGGATCGCCGTGATCTCGTCCTTTCGGGTTGTCGCCACCTTCTCCCCCTAGGTCTCCAAACGGGCTCGCAGCCCCTCCAACCGGGCCCGCAGCGAGCTGTCGATCACTCGTCCATCGGTTTCGATCCGTGCACCGCCGAGCAGAGCCTCGTCGATCCGCTCCTTCAGCTGGACGCGATGCGCGAGCGCTTTCTCCAGGCTCGCGGTCAGTCGGTCGCGCTCGCCGTCGCTCAACGGCCGCGCCGTCGTCACGGAAACGGGAATCAGCCCCTGCGCCTCCGCCCGCGCCGCGAGGAACTCGGTGTAGATCAGATCGAGGTACGATTCGCGCCGGTTGCGGATCAGCACCGCGAACAGGTTGCGCGTCCGCTGCGAGAGGTCCGGGAAGACCCGTCGCACGAACTCGGCCTTCTGCTCGCGCGACACGAGCGGGTGCGTCAGGTATCGAGCGATCTCGCGCATCTTCGTCGTCTCCTCGATCACGGCGCGGAGCTCCTCCTCGGTCGCGTCGACAGCACCTTCCTCAGCGGCAAGCTGGTGGAGCGCCACAGCGTAACGGCGCGCGACCTCTTGCGATCTCACGATCCGATCCTCAGGCTTTCCTCGTCGATCTCCTCCAGCAGCCGGTCGAGAAGCCGACGGTGATCCTCGATACGGATCTCCCGGTCGAGAACCCGCTCGGCCCCGAGAACGGCAATCTCCGCGTACGCTGCGCGTAGCTCGGCGATCATCCGATCGCGCTCCTGGACCAGCTGTCGTCTCCCGTCCTCGAGGATTCGCTCTGCCGTCTCCTTCGCCTCCGCCCTTGCGGCGGCAATCGCCGCCTCCGCCTCACGGCGCGCCGATTCGCCGATGCTGTCCGCACGCTTTCGGGCCTCGGCAAGCGCTTCCTTCTGCTCGACGACGAGCTGGGCGGCCCGCTGTTCGTCGGCCTGCGCAGCCTGCATGCGACCGTGGATCGTCTCGCGTCGACGATCGAGATACGCGAGCGCCGGCTTGAACAACAGGCGCTTCAGCAAGTAGAGGAGGATCGCGAAGTTGATCAGGTTGAAGACGAGCGTCCAGTTGATGCTCTTGACGATCGTTCCCCACTCGAATGACACGGCGCCTCCCTAGACGACGAACAACAGCACGATGGCGATCAGCAGCGAGTAGATTCCAGTCGTCTCGGTAATCGCCTGCCCGAGCACCATCGTCCGGAGCAACGCGCCCTGCATCTCTGGCTGACGCGCCATGCCGTCGAGGGCGTGCGCAGCAGCGATCCCCTCACCGATCGCCGGTCCGATCGCTCCGATGCCCATGCAGAGTCCCGCCGCGACGTACTTCGCCGCGATCGCGATGTCGGCGCCGCTGATCCCGCTGGCGACGTTTTGCGCTTCCTGCAGCATGATCCCTCCTCTATTCCTCTACGGCCACGTTGATGTAGGCCACCGCCAGAATGGCGAAAACGAACGCCTGGATCGCCCCGAAGAACAACCCGAAGATAATGCTCAGCACCGGCGGGAGCGCGATCGGAACGAACTTCACCATGATCACCGTCACGAGGAACGTCCCCGCCAGAACGTTCCCGAACAGACGGAACGCGTGCGACAAGGGCTTGGCGATCTCCCCGACGAGGTTGATCGGAAGCATGAACGCGTATGGCTCGAGGAACCCCCTCAGATAGCGTCGCGCCCCCTTGTGCCGAACGGCCAGGACGTGCGACAGAATGAACACGAGAAGCGCCAGCCCGAACGTTACATTCAGATCCTGCGTCGGCGACGACAGGTACGGCACGACGCCGAGCCAGTTCGACAGCAGTACGTACAGGAACAGCGTCGAGACGAACGGAAACATCGCTGTCGCCAGCCGCTCCGACGCAAAGTTGTCGGAGAGCTGGCTCTTGAGGGTGTCGATCAGTCCGTCCAGCGCGGCTTGGATTCGGCTCGGCTTCTCCTCGACCGGCTGCCGAAGCCCGCGCCGGAGCCAGAGCGCCAGCAAGATGAGCAACGCAATGACGACCCACGACATGATGATCGCGCTCACGTCGAAGCGAATCTCGGCCCCGAACAGCTGAAGGACCGCGATTCGCTTCTCGCCGAGATGCTCAAGCAGGCCGAGCAGCTGGTCGTAGATTGCCCCCATCGTCAGACCGCCTCCGTGGACCTTCTCGGTGGGAGAGCCAAGTTTACTTGAGTGATCAACAGCCCTCCACACGCGCCGAGGAGGGCTTCTCGACCGAGCGTGGCGCCCACCGCAGCCAGGAGGATCCCAAGGAGCAAGGCCCGCCCGAGGCTCGACCCGATCGCCATCGACCGGCCGAACCGGCGGCTCTGCACCCCCAGCAGCGAACGCGCGATCTCGTAAAGCAAAAGGAGATTCGCGATGAACAACGCGACCCCGATCCAGACCCCGGCCGCGGCGCGCGGATAACCGAGGAGCCCTGTGACGATCGCAGCGGCCGCTGCGATCAGGGCAGACCTCCCCAACCGGAAGGATCGGATCGCCCGTCGCACGGATAGGGAAGTCATCGGGGCACGCCCAGACCTAGATCGTCTGGATCTGTTGTCCTTTCTCTTCGATTAGTCGGTCGACCTTGTTGGAGTACTCGTGAATCGCGCCGTCGACCTTCTCGCGATGGCGCCGGTGATCGTCCTCCGAGATCTCCGAGTCCTTCTTCATCTGATCGAGTTTCTCGTTGGCGTCGCGGCGAACGTTGCGCAACGCCACCTTCGTCTCCTCGCCCCGTGCCTTGATCACCTTCGTCAGCTCGTTCCGTCGCTCCTCGGACAGTTTCGGAACCCGCACCCGAATGACGTTCCCGTCGCTCTCGGGGTTCAGTCCGAGGTCCGCACCGAGGATCGCCTTGACGAACTCGTCCATCTGCGTCTTGTCGTAGGGCTGAACAACGAGGAGATTCGCATCCGGCGCCGCGATCGTCGCCAACTGCTTCAGCGGGGTCGACGTCTCGTAGTAGGAGACGATGACGTCCTCGATCATCGCCGGATTTGCCCGTCCCGTTTGGACCTTCGCGAGGCTTGACTTCAGAACCTCGAGGCTTTGCTCCATGTGCTCGATCATTTCACGGCGAACCTGTTCTGGCATGTTCACACCTCGATCGGGATTGTAGGGCCAAACAGGATTCTCGACAAACGGGGCAACGGAAGAGAGCTAGGGATGAGTCGCTGGTTCGTGGGTCGCCGTTCTCGGCGACTGCCCAACTCCGGGAGAGGCGAGCCGGCGGCCCGTTGGTCGGGATCTGCGCGGCCGGCCGGTCAACCCTTGACATCGGGCGACCGAATAACGTAGATTAAGTTAATCGTCGCGTGCGCGGCGGTTTTCTCTTTTCCGCTTCTTCGGGTCAACCACGGTTCCTCGTTTCTACTGCTCTCCGCTCGATCGCTCGCGAAACGTCACGCGAAAGGCGCAGAGGATGCTCGGGATGACCACCAGGGCGGCTCCGGCTGAGATCAGCATCGTCATTGTGATCAGCAAGCCGAAATGGCGCATCCCCTGAAACGCTGAGAGCAGAAGAATGGAGAACCCCCCGGCGAGCGCGAGAGCGTTGAAGACGATGCCCCGTCCCGCAGTCTGCGCCGCCCGAACGAGAGCGGCCGAGCGATCGCCGCCGCCTTTCATCTCCTCCCTTGCCCGCTCGATGTAATGAATCCCGTAGTCGATTCCGATCCCGATCGTGATCGACGAGATCATCAACGTCGCGATGTCGAGCGACATGCCGGCGTAGGCCATCACGCCGAAGCTCAGGACGACCGTGAACAGGAGCGGGAGCAGGCTGATCAGTCCGGCGAGGGCGGACCCCATCAACAGGATAACGATGATTCCCGCGGCGCCAATCGAGGTAAACAGGCTCGTGATCTGGCTGTGGGCGATCGCCGTGAACATGCTTGATTGGATCCGCGTCGGGCCGACGAGCTCGGCGTTCTCGAAGTGCTCGTCGAGGTACGCAGTGACGTCGCGTACAAGCGCGACGCGCTCTTCACCCGTCTTCAACGCGTGGAACCCGATCACCTCGCCGGCCGAGAAGTCCCCGAGCGACATCGAGCCGAGCGTCCCGCCCTGGAACGTGAAAAGGAGCAGCAACTGCGCGACCATCCGCGGGTCGTCCGGGATCGTGTAGAACGCCGGATCGTCTGCATTGAACCGCTGGTTCATCTCCCGAACGATGTTTGTAAGGGAGAGCGTCTTGTTGACGCCACGCTCGCCGAGGTAGGCCTCCAGCCCGACCATCTCGCGAAGGATGATCGGATCCTTCAACCCGTCAGCGGCACCGGTGTCGATCTCGATAACAATCTGATCGCCGCCGGAGAACAGCTCGTCCATCCGGTCGAGCGACTCGACCGCCGGGTGATCCTCGCCGAGGTAGGCGCGCTGCGACGTCTCGATGTGGACCATCGAGATCCCCCCGGCGAACACCGCCGCAACCACAACCGTACCCGCCAACACGAACCATCGGAACCGGATCACACCGCGAACGACGGTGCCGAGGCATAAGGAGACCGGGCTCGGCCTCGTCGCGGCCATCCCGCGCGTCACCGGAACTCTCACCAGCCGCAGCATCGCCGGGATAAGAACCAGCGACAGGATCATCGCGAACAGGATCCCCACCGTGGTGAACAGGCCGAACATCCGCTGCGGTATCATGTATGCGTTGAGCAGCGCCAGGAACCCGGCCGCGGTGGTCAGCGAGGTCATCACGACCGGCCGTTGCATTGATCGCATGGTCCGCAAGATCGCCGTTTCCACGCCGTTGCCATTTCGGATCTCCTCACGATATCGGCTCAGGACGTGGATCCCGTCGGCGATGCCGATCGCCATCAGGACGACGGGGAGGATGAACGACAGAACGGTCAACGGGACCGAGCAGATCGCCATCAGCCCAACCGTCCAGAGGACCGACAGCCCGACCACCGTGAACGGAATCAGGACGCCCCACCGCCACCGAAACGCGGCGTAGAGGACAACGACGATCGCCAAAACGACGAGCGGAACGAACAGACCGAGGTCGCGGCGCATCGATCGCCCGAGCGTCAGGTTCATGTGAGGCACCCCGGCGATCGAGATCCTGAGATCTTCGACCTGGTACCTCAGGACCACCTCCTCGACCGCCTCGGCGAACGGCTCCATATCGACGTCTTCAATCGCTCGAACGTAGATCGCCGCTGCCGCTTCGCCGGTCGAGACTACGTAATCCGGCAACGTGGGGTCGCTCAGGACCGCCTCGCGGTACGCAGCGACTTCGGTGTCGGTCGTCGGAGCGTCTCCCCCCGGTCCGATCGACGACACAGTGACCGTCGTCGCCGTCCCGCGGATCACCTTCGAGTTGAATGGTCCGGTGACCTCCTCGACGACCGCTAGATCCTCCAGCTCGTTCTCGAGTGCGTCGATCCGGGTGAGCGTCTCGGCCCGGAAGAGACCATCCGGCGCCTCGAGGATGACCATCAGTCGAAGTTGCGAGCCATACAGGTCCACCGCCTCGTCCGCCGCAATCACCGCCGGGTCATTTCGGTTGAGGTAGTTGGAGAAGTCGGTGTCGACCTCCAACCGGGAGATGAACCCGGTCAGCGCGGCCGTGATCCCGGCGAGGATCACGAGGACGACGATCGGGTGCGCGAGCGCGAAACGGTAGATCGGCGCGAGGGCCGCGTCGAGGAGCGGCCGTCGATCAGTCCTCTTCACCACGGCGAAGTCCTTTCCACATCAGATCGGCCAGCTCCTTCGGCGCCAAGGCGAAAATCTCGTCGGCCTCGTCGGGATCGGAGAGGACCCAGCAAGCGGTCATCGTCTGGACGAGATCGAACAGCGCCTGAGCGACGACCGTCGGATGACACAGGCGGATCCAACCCTCGTTGATTCCGGCGCCGAGGATCTCCGAGATCCGCTCGACGATGCTCCGCTGAAGCGGGACGATCCGCTCACGCAGGGTCCCGCCTCGATGGAACCGTTCGTAGAGAAGCAGCTCGGCGAGCTCCCGGTGTTCCCGTGCCCGAGCGAAGTGATCACCGAGCAACCGCTCGACCTGGTCGCGAACCGGAAGGCGAGATCCCTTCAGTTCCTCCAGAAAGGACATCCGCTCGTCGAATTCCTCCTCGAAGATCGAGATCAGCAGGTCGTCCTTGTCGCGGAAATGGTTGTAGATCGTGCCGACGGCGACCCCCGCTTCGTCGGCGATTGATTTCACGGCCGCTCGATCGAACCCCTCGCGCGAGAAGACGCGGACGGCCGCGTCGCGAATGCGTTCCTTGGTGCTCTGAGTTTCGTGGTTCGGCATGGTGAATGAACGTTCATTCAGCATGGTCCGTCATGGACATCCGAATGTCAAGACGAGCTAGTACCGCTCGCCAGCCACATGAGACAAGATAGGCTAGCCACGGTCGGTGCGGAGGTTGCCGCGTCGGATTCGATGCCCGCATCGCTCGCAGATGTCGTAGAGCGGTGTGACTGTGATCTTCAGCGGAGGGTGAGAAGCACCGTACGTGTACGCTCGGCCTCGCCCGATACTCATCGTGACCGACGTAGATCGCTTGGTGCGAACATAGGACTCGTTCATCGCCAGGACGCGTTCCATCCGCCCGCCGCAGCGCGGGCAGCGGCACCGCCAACCGAAGATGGAGCAGATAGCGGCCCAGAGCTTGACCAGTGGACCCGCCTCGCGTTGAAACCAGTCGGTTGGATGCATGAACGATCGATCATAGGACAGCTTAGCAGACGGATCAACGCCGCCAACTGCAAGAACGAGTCGCAGCATCGAACGCTTCGTTTTTGCCTGTGTCGGTTGAGCTGATGGGAGGCCTGCACGAACTGGACAAATGCATGGATGTGCATATACTCATCAATCGTGTCCGATTGCTTCGCCGTTGCCCCGCACGAGAGAGGGAGAGAACCGCAGATGTGCGAGACAGATCCCAATAGCCAGATCCGGCAATTCGTCAGCTTCCGCTATGCCCTGCCCGACGTCGTGGTGACGTCGCTTCTCGTTCTCGGAGCATCGACGCGACTGGAAGGCCTCGACCCGTGGGTGACGCGAACGTACGCCGAGTTCTCCCCCAACCTCCGACAGGACCTGCAACAGGTCTTCGCGCCGTTCGGCGGGCCGCTGATCCTTTCGCGGCTCATCACCGATTCGCCGTCGATCGACAGCTTCTCGGACTTCATCGGTTGGCTGGCATCACTCGATTCGGACATCGTCAAGACCATCGTTCACGACCTTCTCCTCTGGTGGGGGCGCGAGTGCTCCGCCGGATCTCATGCCGACAGCGAAATCGATGTGACGGACGACGCGGCGGTCCGGGAGCGGCTGCTCTCGATCCAAGCCCAGCGGTGCCCCGACTCCGCCACGGACGACGAACGGCTCTCTCAGATCCTACGTCTGCTCCGGGATCCCTCCGAATTGAAGGCTCGCCTGATCTATCTCATCGTCCGATTCTGGGAGAGGCACTTCAAGTCCGAGTACCCCGAGTGTGCGCGCCTTATCGAGCGCAACATCGAATACCACCACGAGCGGGTCTACGAGGGAGACTTCACCGAATTCTACTTCCACGTGACCAGCCAGCGCCTGCAACCGCGGGACGTCGCCGCGTGTCCGTCTCCCGAGCACATCACGTTCGTTCCGTCCTGCTACAGTGGAGCGTCCGTCATTTTGGTTCCGTTCGATTCGAACCGGACGCGGTTCGCCCTTATCTACAACTGTCGGGTTCCCGGGCGGACGGGCGACTCCCGAATCGCCGTCCGCGACCTGTACGGTCCGCTGCGCGCGCTGGCCGACGAGACACGCCTCGAGATCCTCGCGCTGCTCGACGGGGAGGAGCGGTACGGTCAGCAGATCGTCGAGATGCTCGACGTCGGACAGTCGACGGTCTCCCGGCATCTCCAGTTTCTCGTGCGAAGCGGAGTTGTCCTCGAGCGTAAGCAAGACGGGATGAAGTTCTACCGGATCAACCAGGATGCGCTCTCCCAACTCTCGCGGCTGCTCTCGACCTATCGCGGCGCGGAGGAGGGGTGCGGGTGACGCGGTCGTCCCCCGCGTGAGCACCCGCATAGTGCACTGCTCCAGGAGGTCTCAATGAAGCGCTCGCTGAGCTTCGTCCTCGGCGTCGCGGTTGCTGGACTCCTCCTCGTTCGACCGATGACCAACGATGTCGCAGTCACCTCGCCCCGGCCGTCGAACGATCAGGCGCGGAGGCTGCGATCGCTGGAGAAACTCTCCGAGCACCCGCTGTACGTGATGCACTACTGCGCATCGTATCGGGACGCAGGCTGCTCCGCGATCTCACACGAAGACGGGCTGGAGACGGTCGGATTGCTCGAGGTGATGCGATGGGTGCTCGACTGGGCGGCCACGGTCGAAGAGGCGATCGGCCCGCTCGAGTTCGTGAACGTCGACATGAGCGGTGGGCCACGCATCCATTGCCTCGTCACTGACGCGGCCGGCGACTCCGCGCTCATCGAGTACTGGGACAATGGCATGCACGTACTGCGTTTCAACGAAGACTGGAAGTGTGCGACCGGCTACCGTCTCTGCCGAGTCGGCGAACCGGACCAACCGGGGATCTGCTGGCGCTACGACGCCCTGCACAGCGAGCCGATCCGCGCCAAAGGATTACTGGACGCGACGGCCGCCATGATGCTCCTCGGCAAGGTGGATTGCGAAGCCTCCGGTGATCCCGAGGCCAGGACACAGCGGTCGACAGTTTACGACACGAGGAGCCGCCGCGTCGAACTCCCTATGGGGCACCACTACGATGGGATCTTCCGGTTCGATGTGCCCGCCGTCGAGGCGGCCGAAGATCGCGGATGAAGAAGCGCAGGTTCGGCACCTCTTTGGCCGGAGGATTGGGAATCGGCTTTCTCTGCTTCGGGCTGGCGGTCGCATTGGTCTTCTTCGTCATCCGGCCGTCGATCGAGCGGGGCACCCACGGCCTCACCGCCCATCGCCTGGGAGACGTCCGAGTCTGGTTCGCAAGAGGGGGAGGTTCGGGACTCAACGCCGGGGCCGTCGCCGCGGAGACCCAAGCGCTGCTGCACGACGTCGCGGAGTCGCTGAACGTCGGTCTTGAAGAGCTCCCGGCGCCGATCGAGGTCTTCCTCCATCGGGACATCGACGAACTGGTCGAAAGCGTCATCAACCGCGACTCCGACTATCGGTCGGTCCGCTGGGCGGTGCTCGATCGCCTGCCGCGGGAGGATCCTCGGATGCGGACCGCCGAACTCGTCCTGGCGTACAGTTGGGGCGAGTGCACGTCGCAGATTCTGTATGCGGGGACGGCGCTGGTCGCTGCGTATCCCGACAGGAACTTCCACACCTTCGTCGCCGCGCTTCCCGAACGGGCGCGACACACGGTCGACGAGCTGATCTCACTCGAGTTGTCCGGATGCTTCCCGCAGACGTTCTACCAGGTCTACGCCTCGCCGTACGCGACACGATTCGGGCTCTCCCTGGGCGCCGCGAGGCGGCATTTCGAGATCCCCGGCTACATCGCGCCCATCCCACAGCGCCAACAGCTGTGCTTGGAATCCGCATCTCTTATGCAGTATCTCATCGAGGAACGTCGGTCCCTGGACGAGGTCCGCGCGAGCTGGAACGTCGGATTCTCCCGCAATCTCATCGCCGAATTGGCCGGGTGCGCGCCCGCCGAGTTGACGCTCGAATGGCACGAGACGGCCGTGCGAGAAGGGCGCGAATCGGCGGACTACCATCTGCAGCGCGTCCGACTTCTCATCGAATCCGGCGTATGCGACGCCGGGTTCGAGATCACTGCCAACGGGGTGACCGCCAATACGAGCGACGAGGCGTGGGAGCTAGCGGTCGCTGGTGCGATCCTCGTAGGCAAGCTCGACATCGCCCGGACGCTACTCGAGCACCCGCCGGATCCGTCCGGCGAGTCCGGCGTTCGGTCGTGGGCCAGGCCGCTCGCCGACGGAACCGTCTCGGCGACCGACTCGGTACGCGTCGTTTCGTCGGCCTCCGCGGTCCCTTCGGACACGGATCTCGCTCACATCCAGACCACCGCCGAGGCAATCGGCGAGGTTCTCGGCCTGTCCGACATCGACCTGCCGAAGCCGGTCACGGTCGTTGTCCACGCCGACACAGCCCGGATGGAGCAGGCCCGATCGACGCTCTCGCCGTACGGCCTCCCCAGTGCGCTGATCCAGGTCGTGCAAGGTGACGACGTCTCCCTCGCCCTGGCGCGAGCCCTCCCCTCGTACGTCCTTGGGGAAACGAGATCCAAGCTCCTCGAGCGGGGCTTCGCCTTCATGGTCAGCCACGGCCGCGCCGAACTCGTCTCGGAGGCCTTGGAGCTACGGTGCGATGGGACGTGGCAGTCGTTCGGAACACTGAGCTACCTGGGCCATGCCGAGGAGGAGGTCGACGTCCAAGCAGCGTTTCTCGTACGGACGATCCTCGACGAATTCGGCGCCGCGAAGCTTCGCGAGGTCTGGGAAAGCACGTCGACGCTCGGTGGCGGCGTCTGCCTCGACACCGCGCTCCGAATGCACGTCGGCCTCACGCGGCAGGAGTTGGAAGACCGTTTCCTCGCCTTCGAGCTCGTTACACCCTGATCCCGAGGGCGAATCGGGAGGCTCTACGCCCTTTCGACGATCCACCTTCGCGCCGGGTTCTCCCCGGCGCGAGGGTGAATCGGGTCCTTTCGACCCTCGGACGGCCGCCCGCCACACGCCGCTACGGGAGAATCATCGGCGTTAGTGCGAACGCCCACACGTCGTGCGCGTCTAGGCCGGAGATGCGATGTCCCCATCCGGTCGTTGCCTTTGCATACACGTGCAGGTTCTCCGAGAATGCCGCTTCCACGCACGCCCCGAGCAGCGCGGCGCGCGAGAACTGGTCTCTGAAATTCCCCGTCCCATCTCCGAGATACGGTCCCGCGGAAAGCGCGCTGACCTCCGCACCGCTCACCGACGCCGCGCCGACCGCTGTAGGTCCTCGCACGAGGGTGAATCCGAAGACAGCGAATCCGTCCGGATGGGACGCCTCGAACGCGAGAAGGACCTGATCGGCCGCGGGAGAGTATCCATCGTCGTACCGTAGGAACCCACAGGCATCCGCAGCCACGTAGCCGGTACCCGGTCGAAAGACCTGCGGAGCTTCAATCTCCGCCTCGCAGACTCGATTGTCGATAGCGAGGGAGAACACGAACCCTCCGGAGACGACGCTCGGCCCGAGCGGATCGACGAAATCGGTGAGCGTCTCGCCGCTCGCGCCGGTTCCAACCGGAACCACGAAGTCGTACGCGCCGGCGCCCGGCAGGATTTGAACCCCGGCCTGATCGTAGATCTCCAACTTGATCAGGTAAACGCCCGGGGACAGGTGCAGGCTTGCCGTGTCCAGAATCCCGCTGTAGATATCAGCGAGGAAGCCGGTGCTCGGCCATCGAACCGTTTCGCCCGGCCCGACGGGGACGAGGGACGGAAGCTCGGCTTCATGAGGCCGGAACCGATAGAGGTTCTTGCCTCCGACAACGTGCGGACCGAGCGCGTACAGCGGAAAAACGGGAGGGAACCCCGGCCGCTCCGTCACGTAATGCACGCTGATGGGGTACCCGAAGTCGTGCCAGCCAGTTTCCATCTCGTGCCGATACTGCAACCGGTAGTAGTAGACGTCCAGCGTCGGCACCGCGTTGGCGGCTCCCACGCGGAAGCCGAGCCACCCGCCAAACGGGGCGTTTGACATAAGATGCCCGCTTCCTCCGTCGACGTAGTCCGTCAGTCCGGTCGGTTTGATCGAGTCGAGTCGCGTTCCACCGACGCCCCAGGGCATGACCCACAGGCCGACGGCATCCGGCGGTGGCGCTTCGAAGGCGCAGACGTGGTCAATCACGAGTTCCTGTCCACCGACCGCGAGCCGGTAGATCAGGCCCTCGAGCCGGACGGTCCCCTGGTCGTTACCGAACCCTCCGGTGACCGTCACGTCGACGTTGCCGATCGTCATCCCATCGATGTCCGAGAAGTTGCCGAAGTTCAGGAAGCTTCCGTTGACATCGATGTTGAGATTGCCGCCGTACTCGCCGAACAGGAAGATGACTTCATCGGGCAGGACCGGGAAGTCGAAGCTGACATTCGCGTTGTTGACGATCAGCTCCTGCCCCGAACCGCCGGCGAGGCCGCCTGTACTGATTTCCGCGTGGCCAGCGCTCGTCCAGACGAAGTTGCCCCATTGGAACGGCTCAACGAACACCAATGCGCCGGAGTCACTGAACACGTCCCCGCCGGTGTATACGCTTCCCAGTGGAGGATGTTCGAAGTCGATGCAGTCCGCGCCCACCGAGATGCACTCGGATCGGAAGCGGATGTCGCAGCGTCGGTCCCACAACTCCACGTAGACACACTCCGGGGGGGCTTCATCCTGCGCCACGCCGAACCAGAGGTCGTTCAGTTGATCGTTGTCCGTGAGGGCGCAGAACCCGTAGACATACGACCCGTCTCCGGCGTAGATCGACACCCACGTCCGGGATGCGTTCGTGTTGAGTCCGCACGGCGGGAGGTCCGGCGCCGCGGCGAACAGCGCATCCGGGAAGCTGGCCCAGTTGAGGATCGCCAGTTTGTATCTGGTGTGTGGCACGCCGCTCGCAGGGAGGTACGGGGCCGCTCCGAGGAACCCGAGCTCCGGGTCGGGGAGATCTGGATAGCACGGCGTGGACGGGCCAAGGACCGCCTCGTTAACGAACCGTGTCACCACTCGCTCCGGGTCCCCCTCATGACGCACCGTGTACCGGACGAGAACGGCACGATCCTTCTCCGTCACCGGAATGTCGAGCACAATCTCCTCTCCCGGAAGGAGGATCACCGGTCGCCGATCCTCGGTCGTCCATTCGCGTCCCATCTCCCTCGTGTATCGATCCACCTCGTCCCACATCAGCGCTTCCAGCGGCAGCTCCTCGGGCAGGGTGGCGAATTCCCGATCTACCAGAAGGGGCTCGACGCGGCAGACCTCGGGGAGCCGGATGATGTCACGAACGACGCCGTCCGCTGCTTCCCAGAACTGCCACGGCATCGGAACCTCGCGGACGCGTTTCCCCCCGTAGGACCAGAACGCACACACGGTGAACGGCCCCTTGCATTCGGGATCGATCACGAGACCGAAGTGCTCCGTTCGGCAGTGCTCGATCGGATCGTCGGGCTCGCTCCAGCGCACGGTGATTCCGGCGCCCAGATCCGACCCCGTCGTGATATCCGGAGGCGCCCCCCAGCCGTTGTACCAACCCCAAATGCAGTCGGGGTCGATCCGTCCGAGGATGTGCAGCTCCAGGTCGTCATACGGTCGATTGTCGGCATTGTGAACGTCGAAGTTGCTCAGCGTTCCGACGATCCCCTGCGCCGTGCCGCCGGCACCCAAGAGAAGCAGCAACAGCCCCGCTGCCGCCATGGCCGACCACGGTCGCCTTCCTCGACAGCCCGTCGTTCCACGCATACGGACACCCCCTTCGTGCCTTGTAGGAAGCAACAGGTCTATTCATATCGTAGATGTTATGCACAGGCCAGCACGTATATTAGATGAACAACGGCGTAACAATAGATCGATTTGCGCTGCGCCGTCAAGTCGGGCACGCCACCGTGACGCGGGAGGCCGCTCACGCGAATGCACCGGGCCGCGGGCGTCGCTTCACGCAGCCTTCTACGACAATCCGGAAATGATAGATTCAGTTAGACTGAATCGGATCGTCCGCCGGTCGGGAAGGAGGAACGGGTGTCAAGACGCTCTTCGCTGGTTGCCGCGGCCGTTGCGATTCCATTCCTCGTCGCAGCACCGTGTCTCGCACAGATTTTAGCATCGATCAGTGCCTGGAGTAGTGCCGACCGATGATCCGGCTCCTCCACCATCACCGCCAACTTCGGAATCCGGGTGAACGGGGTTCTCGTGATTGGGTTTGGTTGTATCGAGTCGCTATCGGCGCTCCTGATCGAGCACTACACGGACACACTCATCGCCCTACACACACTGCGAACGATCCGCTACATGGATCGGAACGTGATCGGCCACCTACCGTGGACACCCGGAACCCTCTACGATTGGATGAAGGCCGAAATCGCAGCGATCAACATCAAGGACGGCGTGGTCGGCGGGTACTGCCGTGAGACGTTCGAGGACGGCCGTTACTTCGCGATGGGTCCGGGCGACGAGTTGAATCGCGACTTCGATCGCACGTGGGAGGGCATCTTCGGGAACATCGCTTTCTAGTGCCACGAAAGGCGGCACGCCGATCCCCCCGGCTACCGCCACGTGTCGTGCTGCGGGATCCCGAATGGATGCGACCAAACCTGCGACGAAGCCGATCTGGGAGCCTACGGGATCCAGTGGTGGCTGAATTGGGCGTGGTTGATTGGAATCATCAACGTCGGGATCGGCCGCCCCGATCCCCGCCGCGTCACGACCATCTCCTGCTGACATCGAGACGCGTGCAGCGGCCAATCCAGAAACCGGATCTGCGATGACCCGCCCCCGGAACTGCCCATGCCGGAGGAACCAGGAGGGGAGTGCACGCAAGCTCCGGACACCGCGGCCATCCTCCGTGCGAATAGCTCAGGTTCGGTCTTCGTGGACGGCAAGTTCACTGCACTTGGCTTCGTGGCCGATTCCGCCGACATCGCCGAGTGGGTGAGGACATCGGAACCGGTCAAACCTGGAGATATCGTTGAACTTGATCCCGGCGGCACGGCTACGTATCGCTTCTCCCGAACCCCGTGTTCATCGCTGGTCGCCGGAATTGTATCGACGGAGCCAGGCGTTGTGCTCGGAGAGGACACGACAACTGACCATCATGTCCTGCTTGCGCTCACAGGAATTGTCCCCGTCAGGGTCGCAAACGAGGGCGGACCAATCCACCCCGGCGACCTGCTTGTTACGTCGTCGACGCCCGGCCATGCCATGCGCTGGGCCGGTCCCGATCCTTGCCCCTGCGCTCTCGTCGGAAAGGCGCTGGACCCGATGACCGACACCCACGGGAGCATTCTTGTTCTCCTTACTGCGCATTAGCTGAAGCTTGCCACGCACTCCACCACACGAACGGAGTCCTGGGACTGATCGAGTTCGTTCGTGTCCGTACCGCCCGGCCTCATGTGAGAGCGGTACGCGATCCTCGTACTCCTCACCGCACACTAGTCCAGCCCGAAGCTAGCTCGGCTCGATCGCCAAACGCAAGAACGAACCAAGCCATTCATCCGCACGCTGCAGGCGATCCCAGCTCAGCTATATCGCCAGACGCGGGAACGAGCCAGTCCGAGGAGAGGGCTCGTTCTTGCACGTGCATGCATTGCATGCACGCTTTCTTGCCCGTGCAGATCGCGGCGAGGCGTCGGGAGGATCTGCACGCAGCTCACTGACCATGCTTCTCGATGCATTCACGTCGCCTCGATGTGGGGAACGGCGCCACGGCGAACCTGCGCACAGCACTTGAGCCGATCCATCCCAGTGAAGCCTGAGCGAACGACCGGAGGACCTTCTCTTTGTTTCCTCCTGGGGCCGGACTGCTTCTTTGCTGCCCCCCGAACGATCTACGGAGAGCAACTCCCCCCGCCTCACCAAACACGAGCCACGCACCACCGAGCGGGCTTGACCCCCACGTGGACGGCTGAAGAACTCCAATTCACAAGCGCAGCGCTGAGTCGATCAAACGGGCGGCCCACAGAGCACGTAGCGATTACGACAGTCTCGGATCCAGAATGTCGCGCAGTGCGTCTCCAAGAAGCGTCCACCCGAGGACAAACGTGAGGATGGCAATCCCCGGGAATACGTACGTGTACCAATAGTGAAATGGATCCCCAACGATCCCCAGTAGCCACTGCCTCGACAGGTTGATCATCTGGCCCCAGTCCGCATATCCGGGCTCCGCACCCACTCCGAGGAAGCTCAGCGCGGCCGCGATCCGGACCATCGTCCCGATGTCGATCGTCGCCAGCACGAAGATCGGAAAGACGGCATTGGGCAGGATGTGGCGCACGAAGATGCGCAACCGCCCTGCTCCAACGCTGATCGCGGCCTGGACGTACTCCTTCTCCTTGATCGAGAGGACTTCGCTTCGCACGACGCGAGCGTAGTTGCGCCAACCGAACAGAATGAGTGCGAAGATCACCTTCTCGAGCCCCTTGCCGAGCACGATGCTCATGACGATCACCGCGATAAGGAAGGGGAAGCTCATGAACAGGTCGGTCAACCTCATCACCAGTTCGTCAACCCAACCTCCATAGAACGCCCCGAATCCACCCAGTGCGATCCCGATCAAGGCACTGCATGAAACGACGATAAGCCCAACCTTGAATGCGGTCCGGCTTCCCCACGTGATCCCGTAGAGGATGTCATACCCGCCGCTCGTCGTGCCGAACGCGGCGGTGTCCGATGGCGGTTTGGGAATCGACGAGAAGCTTGTCCTGGCGATCATGTAGGGATCACGGGAATTGCCAGGCGGAGAGATCACCGGGGAGAGCAGTGCGATCGCCACCCAGAACAGCACCAGAAAGAAGCCCACGGCACCAAGAGGA
>Ga0272443_10000749_pt1 | contig 55239 bp, 50 predicted proteins | sample SSMAcet12_FD_193581 | JGI IMG/M metagenome (GOLD analysis project Ga0272443, IMG submission 193581) | Marine sediment archaeal communities from Little Sippewissett salt marsh, Falmouth, MA, United States - SSM-Acet-12 | ecosystem: Environmental > Aquatic > Marine > Wetlands > Sediment ... | reverse complement strand
GGCGGATGGCATGGATGGACCGGCATTCGGCATCGAAGATGGTCGCGGCTATGTTTTCTGGACCCAGCTTTATCGCACCGGTCTCCGCGCGGGCAATATGGAAGCGCATTCACTGGTCTTTTCCCTGGACGACCCCACAGGTACCAAGCAGGACTCTCTCCTCATGGTCCCGGGGGGATACCATCTGGAGTATGCTCCCTTCCAGGAGGGATCCTACCGAGCAGGATTTCGCTATTCCTGGCTTCCTGAAGCCCTGTATGGCACGGTGGATGTCACGGAGATAAACGCCCTGATTGGAGACGGGGATGAACTCGTGCTGGCTGTGCGGGCGCGCGTGAACTATCTGCGTCGCAAGCAGGAGTGGCAGGTAGGCATGTTATACCTGGATGGAGGGCAGGCGACCTCCTACCAGCTTCTCAGCTTTTCCCCGGGCAACTCCTCGTCACCGGTTGTTCGCTCCAATGCGCTGGGATATCTGCACGCTGCCTGGTTGGAATTTGGGGGCGATGCCGGAGGGCAGTTGTATTTCACATCAACCGCCCCGGGCTTCCAGGAAACCCTTTCTGAGCTGGAATGGGCGGATTATAAGAATGCCATTGGAAGTATGTTGTTCGGCATGTTGTCCGGCGTGGTGATGATCCCCATAGGGCTCATCTGGCTGGTGTTGCCCATGATCGTGATGGCGATTACCGGGAGGATGCGTGATGATTCACTTGACCTCACCTCGTGGGGTGAGCGCATCAGTCTTGCGCTGATTATCGCCACCTACTGGCTCTCCAGGCAGGCGTTCTTCCCGGCGATGTGGCATACCGTACCGTTTCAATCATGGTGGCCGATGTTGCCCGAAATCCTGGGTGAAATCCTCAGGATCACACTTCCATTTCTGGTCACCATCCTGTCGCTGTGGATTGCCTGGCGCAACACGTATGAGCGCGGGCGCCGATCCTTCATTTTCTTCTCGATGCTGTACCTTGCGCTTGACGCTGTCATCATCATGGCAGTGTATGGAGAAACAGTCATCGCGATGTTCTAGTCGTCACCTGTGGCTGTGCCTTTCCTTCAGAACCTATGAAAAAGCGGCTCTTCACCGGGCCGCTTTTTGGTTTTCACCAACTCCGATATAATCAGCCCATTCACGGCCTTCATAAGAACGAGGCGGGAAGTTGAAGAGGAGAGAACCATGACATCAAGGCGAATCAAATTTGGTTGGGTTCTACTGCTGGGCATGTTATTGACAGCCTGTACAGGGACCGTGGTGGAAACGGTCATTGTTGAACTCCCGACGGAAGAACCGGAAGTGGTTGTCGTGGTCGTGACAGACACTCCAGAGCCCACGGCGACAGATCGACCCTTGACCGGCCCGCGAGCAACGGCTGCGGCGCTTTCGGCTGGCGTGACACTGTCGCCGCCGACACCCCGGGCTGAGGGCGAGGAACGTGTCTCTCCGGATGACTACGCCGGAATGGTCCAGTATGCCTGGGAGATCGTGGAAGAGAACTATGTCCGCGACAACTTCAATGGTGTGGACTGGGATGCCGTGCTGGTAGAGTACCTTGAGCGAGCGGCTGACGTGACCAGTCCGGAAGAGCTATGGGATCTCCTGGATGAGATGGTGGGTGAGTTAAATGACAACCACAGCCGTTTTGTACGGCCGGATGAATTTGGGCTTGAATTTGAGGCGCTCGATCCCACCGAAGCACTGGCGGATTACCAGTGGACCGGACTGGATATCTGGCCCGCACGCGAGGATGAGGTCATCTTCGTGTGGGACATCTGCAATTATGGCTCTGCAGCGAATGCAGGTCTTGTCCCGGGTGACCATATCCTTGCGGTAAATGGCACGCCGGTCACCATCGAGGATGGCGAATACGACAGCGCGCTGATCCGAGCGGCACAGGTGGGTGAGGAAGGCGGCGTCGAACTGCTGGTCCAGCAAGGTCCGAATGCGGTACCACGCACGATCGAACTTACGTACGGGGCTGTCGGGAGTTGTCCCGGATGGGAGCTAGGGATTCTGAGCAATGATCCCTATATCGGTTACCTGCGGATCCCGGATTTCGGTGGCGATGTGTCCACCATGGTTCTGGATGCGATTGAGCAGTTGGAAGAGTATCAGCCGCTGGACGGGCTGGTCCTGGATGTCCGCCATAATCCTGGCGGCAATTCCGACAGCACCATCAAGATCTTCACGAGCGGCGTGTTTGGTCTGGTTGGCCCGTTGCGTGAGGATGCTACCCAGACCACGTATCGCATCCGGGGACCGGTCGAATGGAATGAGACGACACCGGTGGTCGTCCTGATCGACGGCAGCAGCCACAGTGCGGCGGAGTATTTCGCCACGGCCATGCAGCAATCCGGACGGGCGACGTTGATCGGCATGCCCACGGCGGGCAATACGGAAGGGATCAACAGTTGGGGCCTTCCGGACGGTTCCCTCATCCGGCTGGCATGGATGACGCTTGAGCTGCCCGACGGCAGCACACTCGAAGGTGTCGGGGTGCAGCCGGACATTGAAGTCTCGCTGGGCGAGTGGGGCCGACGCGGTGCGGATGTGCAGGTTCAGGCTGCGCTGCAGTTCCTACTGGGCAACTGAAGTGAGCTGAATCGTTACGCTTCCAGAATACGTGAAGAAGGACAGGGCCGGGGTACGCATGTACCCCGGCCTGTGCTACAATCGACGCCATGAACCCCTCCCGGATCCTGATTGTTGATGATCAACGCGAGGTGAGCCGTATGCTGCGGTCGAGCCTCGAATTGTCCGGGCGCCAGGTGGTCATTACCTCGGTCCCATCCGGTGAAGAGGCGCTTCTGGAGCTCAATCAGGGTCCCATCGATCTTCTGGTCACGGACCTTCGCTTGCCGGGTCTCTCCGGATTGGAGTTGCTCGAGCGCACGCGCAGGATGTATCCGGAGTCACAGGGGATCCTCATCACGGGTCAGCCCGATGAGGCTGTTCAGCAGGAGGCAGAAGCCCTCGGCGTGGTGGCTTTCCTCCGGAAACCGGTGAGTGTGGATTCGTTTCTGGACGCGGTGGATGCTGCTCTCTTCCGGCGCCACAGGTCGGAAGTACCTGTCACCATCCCGGAAGCCGTCAAGCCCCGTCTTGTGGTTCGACTTGAGACCATCCGCTACGAAGCCGGTGCAACGGCGGTATTCCTCATGGATCGCTACGGGAAGATTGCTGTGAAATCCGGCGATATGCAGGAGAGCAATCCCTTCGCGGCCATGCCGGCCATCATGAAGGCCTTTTCTGCCGGGCTGCAAGCCAGCAGTTTGATGGGGGCATTCCTGCCTCAGAATATGCACATGATCGAAGGCGAGGGAAATGCGCTTGTTATAACCAACGTTGGAGCCTACTACTGTCTGTTGTTGTTCATGCCGGATACGACGGACCTGGATCTGGCCGCGTTGAACAGCGGGACACGGGCCGCAGCAGTTGATATTCTTGATTTCCTATCAAGCGCCACTGATTTCGCGAAAGACGACCTGGAGGATGCGGACGGGGAAGACCTGGAGCGAGAGATAATGGTAGATGAACAGAAGGCGGACATGGAAGAACGCGAATTGGACATCGATGCTGTGATGGAAGGTGACAGCGGTGATGATCCCGGCCAATTCTGGGACGAAGCCATCAACACCAACCCGGTCGGCGGCGTCGACGATGAGAATACGATGACGTATGACGAAGCTCGAAAGAAAGGCCTGCTTACAGACGAGGAGTAGGCCGTCTCTGTCCCCCTTTGGCGTCCCCGCGCTTGTGTTACAATGTTGTTCCGCTGAAACTTGGCGGATGTGATGGGGCGTGGTGTAATGGCAGCACACCGGACTTTGAATCCGTGGATCTAGGTTCGACTCCTGGCGCCCCAGCCTGACCTTATTATTAGTGAGTTCCGTGCAAGACGACGATCCATCCTCTCCCTTTATGCAACCCCCCGTGACGCATGACCATGCGTTTTCTTTCCGTTTCCCTATCAGGAGTCGTTCATGAAATGTGAAGCCGTGATTCTGGCCGCAGGGCTTGGAACGCGTATGAATTCATCGCTTCCCAAAGTGATGCACCCGCTGGGAGGACGCCCGCTGCTGCGCTGGTCATTCGAAACCTGCTTTGCAGCGACGGATTCTCCACCGACGATTGTGATAGGACCGGAAAGCGATCAGGTGCGTGACCTCCTCCCGGATGCGAAATTTGTGCTGCAGGAGGAGCGACTTGGCACGGGGCATGCAGTCATGCAGGCGGCCGCATCGCTGAAGGGAAACGCCGATCTCATCCTTGTAGCCAATGCTGATCTGCCGCTTTTTCGCCCACAATCGCTGCTGGACCTCATCGAAGTGCAGAAGGACAATCGAGGGCCGCTTTCACTGCTCACGGCCGAGTCGGATGTGAAGCGTGGTTTCGGGCGCATTGTGCGAGATGAGAAAGGGCGTATCACGGACATCGTGGAACAGGCGCATGCGACACCGGAACAACTCGACATACGCGAATTGAATGTCGGCGGCTACTGCTTCGACGCTGCATGGCTATGGGACCATCTCCCGGCGCTGAAGCTCTCACCCAAAGGGGAATACTACCTGACAGACCTGATCGAACTGGCTGCATCAGATGGCCTTTCCATTGCCTCGGCATCCGTCCAGACGCTGGACGAGATGATTGGCATCAACACGCGTGCCCACCTTGCGGAGGCAGAAGAAGCACTCCGAAAACGCATTAACACCATGTGGATGAATCAGGGCGTCACGATGCTGAACCCGGCCACGGTCTACATCGAGTCGGATGTCACCATCGGAAAAGACACCGTCCTTCTTCCCCACACGTACCTTCAGGGAATGACGACTGTGGGGGAGGGCTGCACGCTGGGTCCATCGACCGTCATTCTTGACGCAACCATCGGCAACGAATGTGCGATCCGCATGTCCGTTGTCGAGCAAGCCGTCGTCGAGGATCATGTGGATATCGGTCCCTTCGGGCACCTGCGCAAGGGCGCTCATCTGTGCGAGGGTGTTCACATGGGCAACTTTGGCGAGGTGAAGAACAGCACGCTGAAGCCCGGTGTAAAAATGGGTCACTTCTCCTATGTCGGCGATTCCGAAGTGGGAGAGGAAGCGAATATCGGCGCAGGCACGGTGACGTGCAATTTTGACGGCGCCGAGAAGCATAAAACGATTGTTGGTGAACGAGCCTTCATCGGAAGCGGCACCATGCTGGTAGCACCCCTGGAAATTGGCCCTGATGCGAAAACCGGTGCTGGTGCGGTTGTCACACGAGATGTCGAAGCTGGCGAAGTTGTTGCCGGCGTCCCGGCACGTCCATTGAGGAAGAATGATCGTGAACACAGTGCTGAGTGAAGTCATCATCTTGATCGCGGCAAGTTTGTTCCATTCCCTGGTTGCGCTGGGGTATCTTGCTTTTCTCCACAGCCACCCAACGACGTTGGATGACTTGATTGAAGAAAAGGGCGGTGAAGATACGCTTGCCCACCGTTTGAAGGAGGACTCCACCGGCCTGATCATGACGTTCCGTGTTGCGAAGTCGATTGCCCGCGTCCTCACGTTGTGGGCCGGGACGTCGCTCCTGTTGGATTTCATCATGCATGACGGTTCCTGGACCCCATTGCTGCTTCTGGGCGGGCTGGCTGCATCAACGCTGTTCATCGTTTGCCTTGAACTCACGATCGAGGCGGTGATCCGAAGGTCCCCGGAGCAGTGGGCAGTGCGGGTGGCGCCATTCATCGCTGTGATGAAGCTCCTCCTTCGTCCGACCACATGGGCGCTTGGTAAACTGGTGGATCCGATTAGCACGAACGGCGTGGAGCGGCAGCATCTCATCACGGAAGAGGAAATCATGACCCTCGTCGATGTCGGCGAGGAAGAGGGAGTCATCGAGGAAGATGAAAAAGCGATGATCTACTCCATCTTTCAGTTAGGCGACACGCTGTGTCGCGAAGTCATGGTTCCACGTATCGACATCCTGGCGTTTCGTGAGGATTCGACCCTGCAGGATGCGGCGGACCGGCTGCTGGAAACCGGTTATTCCCGCGCTCCGGTCTTTTCCGGTACGATCGACAATGTGATTGGCTTGCTCTACGCCAAGGATTTATTGGCTGCCTGGCGCGAGGATGATCACAACAAGCCCATCAGTACCATCATGCGGGAAGCCTTCTTCGTTCCCGAGGCGAAGAAAGCTGATGACCTGTTGGCCGAGATGCAAACCAAACGTGTGCATATGGCCGTGGTCGTCGATGAATACGGCGGAACAGCCGGAGTTGTGACCATTGAGGACATCGTTGAAGAAATCGTGGGAGAAATACGCGACGAATACGATTTCGCTGAGGAAATGGCGTTTGAGCAGCTCCGTGATGGTGAATACATGTTCACCGGGGGGATCGACCTGGATGATGTCAACCAGATCACCGGGGCGTACCTTCCGACAGATAACACGGAGACTCTGGCGGGATTCATCTACAGCCAGTTGGGAAAGGTGCCTGCCCCTGGCGAGATCGTGGAAGCGGGAGGTCTTCATCTGGTGGTGACGAATGTTGTCGGTCGCCGGATCCGAAAAGTCCGGGCTACCCGTATTGAGGAACCCGGAGGGGAGTCGGAAAACCATGCAAATCACACCTGAACAACGCGATGAATTGATCCAGCGTGCCCTTGACATCCGTGCGAGCGCCTATGTGCCCTATTCCGGGTATGCAGTTGGCGCCTCGCTCCTGACGACAAGCGGGAAGATGTATGATGGAGTTAACATTGAGAATGCCGCCTATCCTGTAACCATTTGCGCCGAACGAACGGCTGTCTTCAAGGCGGTATCGGAGGGGGAGCGGTCCTTTAAGGCCATTGTCGTTGCAACGGACAATGCCGGATCGCCATGTGGCTCATGCCGGCAGGTGCTGTCGGAGTTCGGTCTCGACACCCTGGTCTACATGGTGGATAGTCAGGGAGTGATCCGGGAGGAGACCACGGTGGGGGATTTGCTGCCGTTTGCGTTCCAGCCTTCGGATTTAGAGAACTCCGCGTAATCGATCCCTCCAGATACATCCCGGGCGGGGTCCTACCCCGCCTTTTTCTATTCTGATGATTTACGAATGGGAGTGAGGCGGCTGCACTGGTATAATCCGTGCATGCCCTCAAGGAGCCGTGTCTATCGGACAGAAGCGGTGATCCTTCGCCGTATCAACCTGGGCGAGGCTGATCGGATTCTCACTGCATTTACACCGGACCATGGAAAACTCAGGGTCATCGCAAAGGGTGTTCGCAAGCCATCCTCACGCAAGGCAGGACACCTCGAACCGTTTACACGGGTGCAACTGCTTCTTGCGCGCGGCCGCGACCTGGATATCGTCACCCAGGCTGAGTCGATGGATATCTATCCCTCTTTACGGGAAGACCTGGGCCGGATAGGCCGCGCAGCATATGTTGCAGAACTGATCGATCGTTTCTCTGTAGAGGGCGAGGGGAGCCGGGACGTCTATCGGCTTGTGCTGGAGACGTATGAGCGATTGACCTCGAGCGTGGACCCATCCATCGTGATGCGTTTCTTTCAGGTCAAACTCTTGCTCTCATCCGGTTTTGGGCCTGAACTCTTTCGCTGTCTGAAGTGCAGCAAGGAGCTTGTCCCTGAGGATCAGTACTTTTCCAACATGGATGGTGGTGTGTACTGTGCGGAATGTGGGCGTCTTCAGCGTGTGGGATTGCAGCCCATATCCGTCGACGCTTTGAAGATGCTGCGGTTCTACCAGCGCAGCAACTATGCACAGGTGTCTGAAGTTGCCATCCGTGGGCGTGTACAGCGCGAAATCGATGCATTGCTCGAAAGCTACCTTCATCACATCCTGGAACGAAGCCTTAATGCTTCCCGCTTTCTTCGCAGGGTCGCTGGTGAGTAGCAGATCTCGGAAATAGAAAAGGATGCGAACGTTGAATACGAAGAACCCCTTGACATTTCAAGCGATGATTCTTGCCCTCCAACAGTACTGGGCTGAACAGGGCTGTGTCATCTGGTCGCCATACCACACTGAAGTGGGTGCGGGCACCATGAACCCGGGAACTGTCCTGCGTGTCCTCGGCCCAGAACCGTGGTGGGTTGCCTATCTCGAGCCGAGTATCCGTCCGGCGGATGGACGCTACGGCGAGAACCCGAATCGCTGGCAGCATTACTATCAATTCCAGGTCATCCTGAAGCCGGATCCCGGCGATCCGCAGGAGCGGTATCTGAATTCACTGGTCGCGCTGGGCATCAACCCGGCGGAGCATGACATCCGCTTTGTGGAAGACAACTGGGAGTCGCCGGCATTGGGCGCCTGGGGCCTCGGATGGGAGGTGTGGTTGGATGGGCAGGAGATTACCCAATACACCTACTTCCAGCAGTCCGGTCAGCGCAACCTGGAAAACGTCGCAGTGGAAATCACCTACGGGATTGAGCGTATCCTGCTTGCGCTGCAGGGTGTGGATAACTTCCTTCAAATCAAGTGGAATGACCACCTCACCTACGGCGATATTCATCTGAGCGGAGAGGTGGAGTACAGCCGCTACAACTTCGAGGAAGCCGACGTGCATCGGCTGCGAACATTGTACGACGAATATGAAGCCGAGGCGCGGCGCTGCCTGGACGCGGGGCTTGTCCTGCCCGCGCATGACTATGTCCTCAAGTGTTCGCATACGTTCAATTTGCTGGACGCACGAGGCGCGGTCGGGGTGACCGAGCGGGCCAGCCTCTTCGGCCGCATGCGGGAGATCTCGCGGGCGGTATCCGACGCGTTTTATGCACAGCGTGAAGAAGCAGGATTTCCATGGGAAGGTGTGTGGACCTTCCCGCAGGAAGAGATCAAACCGGAATCGACGGAGCCAGCTCCCACAGCAACAGCCCCATTCCTGTTTGAGATTGGAACCGAGGAGCTGCCGGCCGGGGATCTCGATCTCATCCTGGCGCAACTGGGGGAGAAAGCCTCCTCGCTGCTGGATGAACTGCGCCTGACCTATGATGGCCTGAAGGTCATGGGGACGCCGCGCAGGCAGGTGCTGTACATCGAGGAACTCGCGCCCGTACAGACGGCGAGTGTGGAACTGGTCAAGGGTCCCCCTGCTGACCGGGCTTTTGATGATGATGGAAACCCCACCAGGGCAGCAGTTGGCTTTGCGCGGAGCAAGGGCATCGAAGTCGGCGACCTGCGCGTGGAGGTTGTCGAGGGCGGCGAGTATGTTGTTGCCGAGGTGCGCGAAGAAGGTTTGCCTGCAGCCAGCGTGCTTGCGGAAGCGCTGCCCGAACTCATCCAGGCACTCACAGTCCCGCGCTCCATGCGCTGGAACGCAAGTCAGGTAGCATATTCACGACCGATACGCTGGCTGCTTGCATTGCACGGCGGGCATGTCATACCCTTTGCCTATGCAGGTGTCCGCAGCGGGGATCGCACACGTCTGATGCGTTTTGACGATCCATCCATGATTGTCGTCGCGGACCCCGACGCGTATTTTGAAGCGATGGATACACGCGGGATCATTCTGGATCCTGAACAGCGCAAAGTGACCATCATGGAGCAGGTGCGGGCAAAAGCCGCGACGGTAGGCGGGGAGCCTCTGGAAGACCCCGCATTGCTTGCGGAGGTCACCCATCTGGTTGAGATCCCAACCGCGCTCATCGGAACCTTTGATGAGGCGTTCCTCGACCTCCCGCGCGCCGTACTTATTTCGGTGATGAAGAAACACCAGCGCTACTTCCCGGTGTTGAAGGGTGAAGCGCTGCTTCCATATTTCATCGCGCTGCGTAATGGCGGCGATGAATACCTCGATACCGTCCGGCACGGGAACGAGCAGGTCATCAAAGCGCGCTTCGCTGATGCTCGCTACTTCGTTCAGAAGGACCTCGAGAAGAGCCTGGAAGACTTCCTGCCGCGACTCAAGACGCTCACCTTCCAGGAAAAACTGGGCTCCATGTACGACAAGACCATCCGACTCGAGGCCCTGAGCGCGGATCTCGCAGGAATGCTGGGGCTCTCCGATGACGATCGTAGCGTGGTGGAGCGAGCGGCTCATCTCGCCAAGGCTGACCTGGGAACCAATATGGTGGTCGAGATGACATCCCTGCAGGGCGAGATGGGACGCGTCTATGCACGGCATGCCGGCGAATCGAAAGCTGTTGCTGAAGCTATCTACGAACACTATCTCCCGCGATCGGCGGGCGATGCACTTCCTCAAACCATGCCGGGTCTCGCGCTGGGATTTGCGGATCGGCTTGATTCCCTTGTCGGTCTGTTTGCGGCAGGCATCCAGCCGACGGGTGCCCGGGATCCATTTGCTCTGCGCAGAACCGCGATGGGCTTGATCCAGACACTGGTCGAAAAGGACCTTGATTTCGACCTGGCTGCAGGATTGAAAGCAGCCGCCGGACATCTTCCCCTGGATGTCTCTGCCGAGACCCTGGAAGCATGCATGTCGTTCATTCGCGCGCGTGAACAGGGCTTGTTCCTTGGCGAGGGGTATCCCCACGATGCTGTCGAAGCCGTCCTTGATGCGCAGCGGACAAATCCTGCCAGGGCGCTGCAGGCGTTGAAAGAACTCGGTACCTGGCGTTCGCGTGAGGATTGGGACGAACTCCTTCAGGCTTATGCGCGTTGCCGTCGCATCACACGCTCCGAGATGGTGGATGGGGCGTGGTCTGAAGACCTCCTGGAGGATCCTGCAGAGAAGGCGCTGGCGAAAGCGCTCACGATTGCACAGGAGGCTCCCCGTCCGGCAGGTTCGGTCGACGCCTTCCTGGAAGCGCTCGTGCCCCTCGTTCCAGCCATCACAAAATTCTTTGACGATGTGCTTGTCATGGTCGAGGATGAGGCGCTGCGTGCCAACCGTCTCGCTCTTGTTGACAACGTTGCTGCGCTGGCAGATGGGGTCATGAACCTGGAACGGCTTGAGGGATTCTAGCCGCACCTGCACAACTGGCCTCTCCCTTTTGCACGGTCTTGCGGTGGGAGCTATAATGCCGAGTCCACCGCTCTAACGGATTCCTGGTATGTGCGTGACTTGCCCCTGCGCGATCTTCAGTATGAGCGAGTGGGAAACGAAGTTCATTCATGACAGTCGTTGATGACATCAAGGACCGAATCGACATCGTCGAGATTGTCGGCGAATCCGTCAAGCTGCGGAAATCCGGCAAGAACTATGTTGGTTTCTGTCCATTCCATCAAAATACGCGTACGCCGTCGTTTGTCGTCTTCCCTGACACCGGCACCTGGCGCTGTTTTGGCGCGTGCAACGAAGGCGGGGATGTCTTCAGTTTCCTGATGAAAAAGGAAGGCTGGGACTTCCGTGAGTCGCTGACGTACCTCGCCGACCGTGCCGGGATTGTTCTGACACCGCTCACGCCGGAACAGGAAGCCGCCCAGGAAGCACATGAGCATCTGAGAGAGGCGCTTGAAGCGGCTGTCGTCTATTACCGGCAGCAACTGTTGCATTCCGACGCCGGCCGGCATGTTCAGGAATACTTGAAGGGGAGACATCTCCAGCAGCCGGTGCTGGAAACCTTCGAACTGGGCTATGCCCCTGACTCCTTTCAGGCGACCAGCGACCATCTCTATTCCAGGGGTTTTACGGAAGAAGACCTGGAACAAACCGGCATGCTCTCCCGCCGCGATTCAGGTGGAACCTATGATCGCTTCCGGCACCGGATCATGATCCCGATCCGGGATGCGCGCGGACGAATGGTGGGTTTTGGAGCGCGTGCAGTGGAGAAAGACGCCGTCCCGAAATACCTGAATTCCCCCCAGACCGTTCTTTTTGATAAGGGACGGTTGTTGTATGGACTGGATAAAGCCCGCAAATCCATCCGCGCCGAAAACCTGGCTGTGATTGTGGAAGGGTACATGGATGTTATCGGCGTTTACCAGGCGGGATTTACCAACCTGGTTTCGCCCATGGGTGTGGCGCTGAGTGAACACCAGATCCGCCAGATAAAGCGGTACAGCCGGCGCATGGTGCTGGCGCTGGATCCTGACGCGGCTGGAATACAGGGGGCACTGCGCGGGTTGAGTGTGGCGCGGGAGACGCTGGAACGGCAGATGGACCCCGTTTTCGATGCGCGCGGCCTGTTGCGATATGAAGGCCGTCTGGATGCCGACATCCGCATCGTGACGCTTCCCGAAGACCTTGATCCAGACGAGGTGGTAGCAAAGGATCCTGAGGAGTGGCGCCGTCTCATTGAACAGGCAAAGACGGTGGTTGATTTCATGATGGACACGCTGGCAGAGCAGTATGACCTGAACGATCCGAAAGCAAAGGGGCAGGTCGCAGAAGAAGTGCTGCCGCTCATTGCCGATGTCGCCGATCCCATCGAGCGGGATACCTACCGTCAGAAACTGGCCCGCCTGCTGCAGGTCGATGAACGCACGCTCTACGCGGACCGGGATGCCTACGCACGCGGAAAACCGGCAAGGGCGGCGCGGCGCATTCAGAGGCAAATCCCTGCGCTTGTCTCGCGGGAGGAGACAGCGCTCGAACGGTTCTGTCTAGGAGTGCTATTGCAAAAACCCGAATTCCTGTATCATGTTGATCGTCTCTTTCAGGAAGCAGATCTGCCGCGCGTTTCCATGGTTGATTTTCAAAGCACGGCGCGGCAGCAGTTGTACGACATCGTCCGGCAGTCACTGGCGCAGGACGAAAGGGAACCCGGCTCGTTCTGGCGGCACACCCTCGATGGAGCCATGCTTGAACTGGCTGAGACGATTGCCGCCATCGCCTCGGATGTGGATTTCAGTTTGCCGCGTACGAGGTCGGAGATTCTCTCAGGTTTTCTTCATCTCCGAAAACGACAGCTCGATGCGAGATTGCAGGAACTTCGCTTTCAGCAGGAAATGGCATACGACGGCGAGGACGAATCCGATCCATCTGAACAACTGCGTCAGATCCAGGAAGTGATGTCGCAGCGCGAGCGTCTGGATCGGGCATTGGCAGCGCAGCCGGGACGAGTGGTATAGGAGCAGAATGCAAGCATGAGCGCGAAGCAAGCCGGACAGGATGAACCCCTCCCCATCGATTCCGATGAGGAGAAGGAAGAGGACATGCTTCCCGAGGATGATCCTGTCGACGTGGTGCAGGGCGAATCGATCGAGGTCGAACCCGACTTTCCGTCGGACAAGACTGCCGAGGATGTTGCCGAGGTTGAACGGCCTGCGCCTGCGGTTGAGATGAGTGATGACCCCGTCCGCCTGTACTTGAAGGAAATCGGACGGGTGGATTTGCTTTCCTCCGATCAGGAGATGTGGCTTTCTGTTCGCATGGAAGTTGTACGAAGGCGGGAGCAGTTGAAGGAAGGGCGTGCTGCCCGGAGGAAAGACACAGCGACACTGCAGGCCACTTACCTTGCGCATTATGATGACATGCGTACCGCATGGAAGCGGGTTTGCGAGGATGCAGAACGTCTGAATCAACCTGAACCTGACCTCTCTCTTATCCTGGCGGAAGCCCGCCATCTACGCGACGCGTGGGACAACGAAACGGTCTCCTACCTCAGGGCATGGCTGAATAACGATATGTGGGGCTCGGATCCGGCGTGGGAACAGGTTGCCCGCAACAGTATCGATGTTTTCCTGATCCTGTACAGCTTCCCTGAAGAAGTTCACGAGAAACTCGCCGAACGTTTCGAGCGCGGGAAGGGCCTTCCCCTGACTCGCACGTTCCGGCGCTGGCTGCCGGACGGCGAACGGCTTGAAGAAGCCGACCGGCATCTTGTCGAGCTGGCTGATGAAGCCCAATCAGCACTCATCCGGGCGAATTTGCGATTGGTCGTCTCGGTTGCCAAGCGATATATGGGGCGCGGGATCGCGTTCCTTGACCTCATTCAGGAAGGCAATATCGGATTGCTGCGGGCGGTCGAAAAGTTTGACCCGGCCAAAGGCTACAAATTCAGCACGTATGCAACCTGGTGGATCCGTCAGGCAATCAGTCGCGCCATTGCCGATCAAGCAAGAACCATCCGTATTCCGGTCCATATGGTGGAGACCATCAACCGCTTGATGCGGATCCAGCGTGGGATGGTTCAGAAACTCGGTCGTGAGCCAACGTCCGAGGAACTGGCGCTGGAGATGGACATGCTTGAGGCTGATGAGGTGCGCGAGATCCGCCAGTCATTGGAGAAGGAAGAACCGGTCGATCCTGCACTGCAGCGAAAATGGCGGCGAGCCGCAGCGAAAGTTCGACGCATCATACGTATTGCCCAGGAGCCGATGTCGCTGGAAACCCCGGTTGGGGCGGAAGAGTCAAGTCAACTTGGTGACTTCATTGAAGATGAAACCATGCCTGAACCGGTCGACGCCGCAGCACGTGAACTGCTCAAGGAGCAGGTGCAGAGCGCACTTTCTGTCCTCACGGAACGTGAGCGCCAGGTGTTGGAGATGCGGTTCGGCCTGCAGGATGGGAAAGACTACACCCTGGAAGAGGTCGGCAAGCATTTCAAGGTCACGCGTGAACGCATTCGCCAGATTGAGGCGAAAGCGCTGCGAAAGCTGCGGCATCCCACTCGCAGCCGGCATCTGCGCGACTATCTTTCCTGAATATCGAAACGCTTTCCCCCTGAATCTGAAGGGTACTTGGCATAGTTATTGTTGGCTCTTACGGCATGTGCTAGAATACGCGCTGGTTTATGGGAGCATGCTGGTCCCAATAGACTGATCATGACTGGGAGGGGTTCCATGCCCGCTGACTATCTCCCCATCGCAACCATCATCATTATCGCTACAGGGTTTGCATTCCTTGTGGTTCTTATCGGGCACCTGTTTGGCCCGCGCGAACCGACAGCGCGAAAGAGTGCGCCGTATGAATCCGGCATGCGTCCCTATGGATCCGGACAACGACGGGTGCGCGTGCAGTACTATCTTATCGCGGTTCTCTTCATCCTGTTTGATATTGAAATTGTCTTCCTTCTGCCATGGGCTGTCATCCTGCGGGATCTGGGTGTCACGGGCCTGGTGGAGATGGGTGTGTTCCTGATTGTGCTGGTAGCCGGTCTGGTTTATGCGTGGTCCAAAGGAGCACTCGAATGGGAATAGAGCAAAAACTTGGCAATATGGGTGTGGTGACGACCACCCTGGAACAGGTCGTCAACTGGAGCCGCACGCGAGCCATGTGGCCGATGTTGTTCGGACTGGCGTGTTGCGCGATCGAGATGATGGCGGCGCAATCAGCGGATTATGATATGAGCCGCTTTGGCATGGAGTTGATGCGTGCGAGCCCCCGCCAGAGCGATTTGATGATTGTCGCCGGTCGGGTCAGCCGGAAAATGGCACCCGTTCTGCGGCGTCTGTACGATCAGATGCCATCACCCAAGTGGGTCATCGCGATGGGCGACTGCTGTTCATGCGGTGGTGTGTTCAACAATTACGCCGTCGTGCCCGGCGTTGACACCGTTGTCCCGGTTGATGTGTACGTCGCCGGTTGTCCACCGCGGCCGGAAGCGCTGGTCCATGGCATTCTCACCCTCTACGATAAGGTCAGTCAAGAGAAACTCGTTCAGAAGGAATCGTAAGCCATTCCCGGTTTCACGGGAGAAAGGCATGCACGTGAGCGTCCTTGATCTCGCAGTCAAGACTCTGCAGGAGGAGTTGGGCGAATCGTTCTTGGAATCGTTTGACTTCAGGGGTCAAATAACGGTCGTACTGAAACCGGATGCGATCCAGGCTGCGGCTTCTCATCTGCGGAACCATCCTGAGCTTCAGTTTAATTTCCTCGCAGCACTAACCGCCGTGGATTACTGGCCTCAATCCCCACGTTTCCATGTCGTCTATCAATTCCTGAGTATGTCACACAATGTCATCCTCGCTGTGCGAGTCCCGCTGGAGCCCGGAAAACCGGACATTGATTCTATTGACAGCATCTTCCCGGCAGCCAACCCACATGAGCGGGAAGTGTTCGATATGTTTGGTATCACCTTCAAGGGAAGCAGGGACCTGCGCCGCATCCTCATGCCCTGGGATTGGGAAGGTCATCCTTTACGGAAAGACTATCCGCTGGGCGAAGAAGAAGTCCAGTTTTCATTCAACTTCGATGAGGTCAATCTCCGCAAGCAGTTTGCCAGGGAGTAGCTGAGGGTTTTATGTTTGAACCAAAGATGGATATCAGCGTGGATGAATTGCGACACCTGCTCTCCGAGCGCGCGGAGAAGGGCGAGACGATGGTGCTCAACATGGGGCCTCAGCACCCGAGCACCCACGGCGTCCTCCGGCTCCTTCTCGAACTGGATGGTGAGGTGATTGTTCGCTGCCTTCCCGATATTGGCTTTCTCCATACTGGCATCGAGAAGAATATGGAGATCAAGCGGTTCGACCAGGCGCTGGTGATGACGGACCGCATGGATTACCTTAACAACCTGGGGAACAACCTCTGCTACTGTCTGGCCGTTGAGAAGTTGGTTGATCTGGATGTGCCGCCGCGCGCCCGGGTCATACGGGTGCTCCTGGCGGAGCTCCAACGCATCGCTTCACACCTCGTCTTCCTCGCCTCACACGGCCTCGACCTCGGTGCGCAGTCCGTTTTCCTGTACTGCTTCCGGGAGCGTGAGGTCATCCTGGATTTGTTCGAGATGGTATCCGGTGCCCGCATGATGACGTCCTACATTCGCCCCGGCGGGGTATGGCGCGATCTCCCTGACGGGTTTGAGGACGCCGTCCGGGATTTTCTCAAAGGCATCCATCGCCGGCTGGACCAATATCATGCATTGCTGACGAAGAACCCGCTGTATCTTCAGCGCACAAAGGGCATTTCCGCCATTACACCTGAGGACGCATTGGACATTGGCCTGACAGGTCCCCTTCTCAGAGCGACCGGCATGTCCTATGACCTGCGCAAGGAAATGCCGTATTCCGGCTATGAAGAATACGAATTCGACGTGCCTGTAGGAACGACCGGGGATGTGTACGATCGCTACATCGTCCGCATGGAAGAGATGAAGCAATCCACCCGCATCATCGAGCAGGCGCTTGCGAAGTTAGAACCCGGACCATTCCGCAGCGCCAACCGTAAATTTGTGCCGCCCCCGCGATCCGAATTAGGGCGGAGTATGGAAGCGGTCATTCATCACTTCAAGCTCTGGACGGAAGGGTACCCCGCACCGGAAGGCAGCGTCTTCGTTGCCGTGGAATCGCCGCGTGGTGAACTGGGCTGCTTCCTGGAAGGCGATGGCGGGCCGAAACCCTACCGGGTCCATTTCCGTACACCAAGTTTCGTCGCTGTGCAGGCGCTTCCGCACATGGCGCCGGGACACCTGGTGGCGGACCTGGTCGCCATCATCAGCAGCCTCGACCCCATTCTCGGGGATGTCGATCGATGATGGCGCTATGCGATAGGAGAATGAGCGTTGTTGCTTGAGAAGCATCAATCCGAAGTTGAACGAATTCTCGCAAAGTATCCCGACGATCATAAACGGTCTGCGGTGATGCCGCTTCTCTTCCTCGTCCAGCACGAGGAGGGATATGTCGAAGCGCAAGCCATCCAGGAAATTGCAGACATCCTCGGCCTGGACCCAACCCAGGTTTCGTCCCTGATTGGTTTCTACACGCTCTTTCACAACCAGCCGGGTGGGAAATACCGCATCCAGATCTGCACCGATCTTCCATGCGCCTTGAATGGCGCTGAAGAATTTCTGGACGGGCTCTGCCGCCGGCTGGGCGTGCAACCTGGCGAGATCACGGAAGACGGTCTGTTTTCCATTGAACCGGTGATGTGCCTGGCCTGCTGTGATAAAGCACCCATGTTCCAGATCCAGGCGCCGGACGGCGTTCATTATTTTGAGAGGCAGACGGTCGATAAGGCCATGGACGTGATTGAAGCCTTGCGGGAAGGAGAAGCGCATGACTGAGCACATTCTCCTTCGTCACCGGGAGATACCGGGCCTGGATCAGCTGGAGACCTACCGAAAGCATGGCGGATACGATACGTTCAAGCGTGTTGTGACGAGCATGGAGCCGCAGGCTGTGGTCGATCTGGTGCGAGCGTCAGGGCTGCGGGGGCGCGGCGGGGCAGGCTTCCCGACCGGTGTGAAATGGGGATTTCTCACCCGCGATGTGTTCCCGCATTATGTGGTTGCCAACGCCGACGAGTCGGAGCCCGGAACGTTCAAGGATCGTGAGATCCTCGAAAGCAACCCGTATCAATTCTTGGAAGGCCTGGCCATTTGCTCCTTTGCCGCGAAAGCCAATGTCGCCTATGTCTACTGTCGCGGGGAGTTCTGGGACCTCGCCCATGTGCTTGAGGACAAGATTGAACAGCTTTACCAGGAGGGCTTGCTGGGTGAAGATGTGTTCGGTTCAGGTTACGATCTCGACATTTACGTTCACCTCGGCGCAGGTGCCTACATCTGTGGCGAAGAGACGGCGCTGCTCGAGTCCCTGGAAGGGAAACTCGGTCAACCACGCCTGCGCCCTCCATTCCCGGCAGCCGAAGGTCTGTATGCGAGCCCCACGGTTGTCAACAATGTGGAAACCATCACCAATCTCCCGCCAATTCTGGAGAAGGGTGTGGAGTGGTTCCGCTCGCATGGGACAGAGCGCAGTCCCGGCGTCAAGATTTTCTCGTTGTCAGGCAACGTCAACCGGCCCGGCAACTATGAACTTCCGCTGGGAACGACGTTCCGCGAACTCATCTACGAGCACGGAGGCGGAATCCCGGAAGGGCGTTCGATTAAAGCCATCATGCCGGCGGGCGCCTCCTCTGCCATCCTCCCTGCGACAGATGAAGTACTCGACACCCCCATGGATTACGAATCGGTGGCGGCCATCGACTCGCAGCTGGGGTCGGCATCCGTCATCGTTGTTGATGACAGCGTGAATATGCGCTGGCTGGTGTCGAAGACGGTCCATTTCTTCCGACATGAATCATGCGGGAAATGCACACCATGCCGTGAAGGAACGTACTGGATGGACCATATTGCGGCGAGGCTGGCGGCGGATCAAGCCTATCCGGATGACGCAAAGTTGCTGCTCGACGTTGCGCATGGCATGCAGGGGAAATGCCTGTGTGCGCTAGGTGAATTTTCGGTGATGGCGGTCATAACCGCCATGAAGCATTTTCCAGAGGATTTTAACGTGCACGACGGGGATGATCGATGACGGAACCCATGATTTCATTGACGATTGACGGCAAGACCGTGGACGTCCCACGCGGGACGCTGCTGGTTGAGGCCGCGAAGAAGGTGGGCATTGATATCCCCGTCTTCTGCTACCATCCGCATCTCAAACCTGCCGGGATGTGCCGCATGTGCCTGGTTGAGATCGGACGACCTCAGATCGATCGGGCAACCCGGGAACCGGTCCTGGACGAGGACGGGAATCCGGTCATCCGTTTCGGCCCCAATCTGGAGACTGCCTGCACGACGCGGGTGGATGAAGGCTGGGTCGTCCGGGTGAATAGCCCGCGTGCGATCGAAGGCCGGAAACAAGTTGTGGAGTTTATCCTGACATCTCACCCGCTCGATTGCCCCATCTGTGATAAGGGCGGTGAATGCCCGCTGCAGAATCAGACCATGGACCAGGGGCCGGTTGCAAGCCGATTCGTGTTTGAGGATAAACACAAGGCGGACAAGCACGTCCCGCTGGGCGAGCTCATTTTTCTGGATAAGGAGCGCTGCATCCAGTGTGGCCGCTGTGTACGCTTCCAGGAAGAGATTGCAGACGATCCGGTGATTGCGTTCGGTCAGCGCGGTCGCAACTTGGAGATTATCACCACTTCGAATCCCGGCTTCGATTCGTATTTTTCCGGAAACACCACCGATATTTGCCCGGTCGGGGCCCTCACGACCGCCGATTTCCGCTTTGGCGCCAGACCCTGGGAGATGAACCGTTCGGCGTCCATCTGCACCCTCTGTCCTGTGGGATGCAACCTGATGGTGAACACGCGGCGGGAAGTCAAATCTGGCGGCAGGGAAATCATCAAACGTGTGATGCCTCGTCAGAATGCGGCGGTTAATGACATCTGGATCTGTGACAAAGGCCGCTTCGGGTACCATTTTGCTGAAAGCGAGAATCGATTGCATCGACCGCTTGCCCGCATCGATGGTGAACTGGTTGAGGTCAGTTGGGAAGACGCGTTCAATCGCATCATGGATGGATTGCAGACGTACACCCAGCGCCCGAAGGGCCTTGCAGGTGGTCACGCAGCCAATGAGGATTACTTCCTCTTCAATGCGCTGATGGAGGGGCTCAAGGGAGAAGCACTTCTCTACGATGTGATGGCCGGCGGCGACATGCTGGATGCCTACGGCTTATCGACTGGCAGCAATCTCGCTGAGCTTGGCGAAGGCGATGCCATCGTGGTTGTGGCTTCCGACCTGCATGAAGCGGCCCCGATCTGGTGGCTGCGGGTGAAGGCGGCGGTGGAACGCGGAGCGGTGTTGATCACCATCAACCCTCGTGCAACACGGCTGGATGCCTACGCTTCCCATACCCTTCGCTACGCGTATGGGGATGGCGCCGCAACGTTGCAGACTCTTGCCGGTGGCAAGCGTAGCGCCGGGAGTGAATCGGCGGTTGCCGCAGCCGAGGCGTTAAAGGATGTCAATCATCTCGTCGTGTTCTGCGGGGGAGAAGGCCAGACCACGGCCGGTTCGCAGAATGTCATGGCGAGTTGTATTGGGCTGCTCAAGCAGGTGGGACACCCCGGTGAACCCAACAATGGGATCGTTCCCGTTTGGTCAGCCGGGAACACCCAGGGCGCCTGGGATATGGGTTTGCGCCCGGTCGGAGGAGACCTGCGGGACGCGCTGGAAAACGCCTCTCTGCTTTACATTCTTGCCTGTGACCCCGTCGGCGATGACCCCGCACTGCAAGCTTGCTTCGAAGACGAGACGTTCGTCATCGTCCATGAGCTTTTCATGACAGACACTGCAAGGCTTGCTGATGTGGTCCTTCCAGCTCAATCCCGGTTTGAACGCGATGGAACGATGACCACTGCCGAGCGGCGGGTACAGCGTTTCTACCCCGTCATCGCACCCCAGGGAACGGCGCATCCTGACTGGAAGATTTTCTCTGCCGAACTCGAAGCGTTGAACGTGATGGAAAAGATTCATTCCACAGTTGACGTATTTGGGCTCATCTCGACATCGAGACCTGCCTATACGGGTATCACCCCCGCCGATCTGCAGCAGTCGCCGGACCAGTGGCCGCCTGTAGGAGGAGAGGATCTCTATTTCGGCGGGACAGCCTTTAAGAACGCACAGGGCGTTGGTGTGCAACTTCCATCGATGCCATTGGTTGAGGGGAAGGCGGTTGATGTGCAAGCAGGTATAAGGGAGGTCCCGGAAGGAGAACTCATCGCCGTACCGATTTCTTGCCTTTACGATCGGGACCCACTTCTGCTCGAATCCGGGGTCCTTCATCCTCGGCTTGCTCCAGAAACAATGTCCCTGCATCCGGATGATGCAGAGCGTCTGGGTCTGGCTGATGGCCAGCGGGCTGACATGCGCTGGCGTGCTCAGGCGGTCTCGATCGAAGTGCATATCGATGATCATGCCCCTGCAGGGTTTGTTCTCGTGCCGTACGCGATAGGAAAACTCCGGCTTCCCACGGCGGTCAAGCTGGCTGCGCTTCAGGAGGAGGCCTCATGACCCTCGCGCTCCTGGTGGAATGGGCGATCAAATCGATCATCATCATCGTCATCATCCTGGGCGGATTTGCCTATCTGACCTACATCGAACGCCGTGTGCTGGCCCGCATGCAGTCACGCATCGGGCCGAACCGCGCAGGACCGTTGGGGTTGCTGCAGCCGGTTGCAGACGGCATCAAGCTCATCTTCAAGGAGGAGCTGATCCCGGCGGATGCGGACAAATTGCTCTTCATCCTTGCACCGGTGATCACCGTTATCCCCGCTCTCATTCTGTTGGCGGTGGTTCCGTTTGGTCCGCCGCTTGGGCCTTATGAGCAGGGGCTTGCAGCCGGTGTGGATATCGGCATTCTGTACATCATGGCTGTTTCATCCATTGCGGTGTACGGCATTGTGATTGCGGGATGGGCTTCGAACAACAAGTACGCTCTACTTGGTGGGCTTCGATCCTCGGCGCAGATGGTGAGTTATGAGCTTGCGCTGGGGTTGGGCTTCGTGGGACCGATTCTATTAGCCGGGTCGCTTAACGTCGATGTCATCGTCAGCGGACAGCAGCATCTCTGGTACGTCATCTTGCAGCCGATCGGATTCTTCATCTTCCTGGTTGCATCCGTCGCCGAGGTAAATCGTGCGCCCTTTGACATGCCGGAGGCAGAACAGGAACTGGTGGCGGGTTATCACGTGGAGTATTCCGGTATGAAATTTGCCCTGTTCTTCATGGCGGAGTACGGGAAGATGATTGCCGTCAGTTTTGTCATTGCGACTCTCTTCCTGGGCGGCTACTGGGGGCCGTTTGTGACACAGGTTCCCTTGCTGGGTCCGCTCTATCTGGGTGCGAAGGTCCTTGCCCTGCTTCTCTTCATGATCTGGATCCGGGCGACGCTGCCGCGCTTCCGGTATGACCAACTGATGGCGTTCAACTGGAAGTTCATGCTGCCGTTGGCGCTCCTGAATGTAGCCGTAACAGGCCTCATCGTTGTGGCGATGGGAGGTTAATGGATGAATCCGCTTGAAATCCTGCGCGGCCTGTGGGTGACGCTCCGAACGATGTTCGAGAAACCGGTCACGTACCAGTATCCGGAAGTCAAACGACCGGTGCGGGAGCGGTTTAAGGGCCGGCATGTCCTCCACCGCTACGATAACGGGCTAGAGAAATGCATCGGTTGCGCGCTTTGCGCCGCGGCTTGCCCTGCTGACGCCATCTTTGTCGAAGCATCAGAAAACAGCGATGATGAACGCTACTCCCCTGGAGAGCGCTATGCCAGCACCTATGAAATCAACATGCTGCGCTGCATTTTCTGTGGCTACTGTGAGGATGCCTGCCCAACGGAGGCAATCGTCCTCGAACATGATTACGAACTGTCCTTTCATGGGCGCCGGGAGGCTATTTACACCAAGGATAAGTTGATAGAACCGGTTCCCCCCGGTGGCAATCCAACACCGCAGAAGGTTGAACCGGGCACGTTTGACCGTGCCATACCCGATATGGAAGACCCGGAATGAACCGCTGTTGCTGTGTGGATAGGATAGGGATGCTGTGATGAACATGGATTTGATTCTGTTCCTGACCCTTGCCGCTGTGGCTGTGATTACGGCTGTAAGTATGATTGCAAGCCGCAATGCCATCTACTCGGCGCTGTTCCTGGTTTTGAACTTCATCACCATCGCCGCCATCTATCTGCTGCTGGATGCGGCTTTTATCGCCATGGTGCAGATCACCGTCTACGCCGGTGCCATCATGGTTCTGTTCCTGTTTGTGATCATGCTCCTGGGTGCGGAACGCGTGGAGGCGGAAACCCGTTTGACCTGGCAGCGTCCGCTCAGCCTTGTGCTGGGCTTTGTGCTCCTGGCAGAAATGGTCTATCTCCTCTTCTTCCATGGCGGCGGGTCGCTGCCGGTCGTGCACGAATTCGAGGGGGCATTCGGCAGCCCGCGCTCGATCGGATTGGTTTTATTTGACAGCTACCTCCTGCCATTCGAGGTGGCTTCGGTCCTGTTGCTGGTTGCGATGGTTGGTGCGATCCTGCTTGTACGCGATGAACGGAAAGAGGCCTCATGATCATTCCGATTCAATATCTGCTCGCACTCTCGGGCATCTTGTTTGTGCTAGGCGTTCTGGGCGTACTCATCCGCCGGAACGCAATCGTCATTTTCATGTCGATCGAATTGATGTTGAACGCTGCCAATCTGGCGCTCATCTCCTTTGCACGGACGATCGCCCCTGCAGAAGCGGGTCTCGGCGGACAGGTGATGGTGTTCTTCATCATCGCCGTCGCCGCTGCCGAGGTGGCGGTCGGGTTGGCGCTGATTGTCACCATCTTCAAGTTGCGCCACAGCATCGACGTCGATCAAGTGCATACTCTTAAGGGATAAGGTAGGGAGAGATCGTATGCTCATGGAAGCCCAAGCAAGTTCCTTCTTCCAGATTGCGCCATGGATTATTGCCTTTCCCTTACTGGGGCTGATCATTAACATCCTGGTCGGCCGGCGATTTGGTGAACGGTTTGTCGGCATTGTCGCATCGTCGGCTGTCGGTCTGGCGTTTATCGTGGCTGTCCTTCAATTCATCTCACTTCAGACCCATCCCCACGGCATAAGCGTCCGCGTGGCGGAATGGATTGCCATCGGACAACTGGACACAAGCTGGACGCTGCGCGTCGACACCCTTTCGGTGACGATGATGCTGATGGTCACCGGTGTGAGCACGCTGATCCACATTTATGCCATCGGGTATATGCATGAGGATGTGCGCATCCAGGGCGATCCGGGGCGGTACACGCGGTTCTTTGTCTTCTTCAATTTGTTTGTCGCCGCGATGATGATCCTCGTTTCCGCCGACAACTACCTGATGATGTTTGTGGGCTGGGAGGGCGTTGGATTGTGCTCCTACCTCTTGATCGGTTTCTGGTACGACAAGGGTGAGGGAGGAATTGCCAACGCGGTAGCCGGGAAGAAGGCGTTCATCGTCAATCGTGTCGGCGACTTTGGCTTTCTCACAGCGATGTTCCTGATGTTTACTGCGGCGGGCACGCTGCAGTTTGATCAGGTCAATGCGTGGGTGGAGGCGGCGGGACCGGCACAGGCGGCGATGATTTCAGCGGTCGCTCTGTTCTTGCTGCTGGGTGCGACGGGAAAATCCGCACAGATACCACTTTACGTATGGCTTCCCGACGCGATGGCGGGCCCGACTCCGGTCTCGGCGCTGATCCACGCCGCCACGATGGTGACGGCCGGGATTTACATGATTGCGCGCAGTGCCGTTTTATTCAGCGCTGCCGGGAGCGCTTCTCACGTCGTCGCGATGATCGGCGCGGCAACAGCCTTGTTTGCGGCCACCATCGCCGTCGGGCAGTTTGACATCAAGAAGGTGCTGGCGTACTCGACCATCAGCCAGCTTGGTTTCATGCTGGCGGCAGTCGGCGTCGCGGCGCGCGTTGCGGGGATGTTCCATCTCGTGACCCATGCCTTCTTTAAGGCGCTCCTGTTCCTATCGGCCGGGTCCGTCATTCTCGGTGTTGAGCACGGATTGCATCATCATGACGGCGATCATGCCGGGTTTAATCCCAATGACATGCGGGAAATGGGCGGGTTGCGACGGCGGATGAAAGTAACCTTCGGGGTCTATCTGGTCGGCGCACTTGCCCTTGCCGGGATTCCGCCGCTGGCCGGGTTCTTCTCCAAGGACGAGATCTTGCTGGAAGCCAGTCATGAGTTTCCGCTGGTGTATATCCTGCTGACGGCAGCAGCCTTTCTCACTGCGTTTTACATGGGACGCCAGGTTTTCATGGTGTTCTTTGGTGAACCCCGCTCGGATGCTGCAGCGCATGCGCATGAGAACCCGCCTGTCATGACGATCCCGCTCATCGGGCTGGCAACGCTTGCCGCCATTGGCGGAGGATTGAACCTGCCCGGGCTGCATACACTGTCTGATTGGCTTGAACACACGCTGGGACACATCCATGTCATGGATTTCAGCCTGCAGGTGGCCGGCATTTCCACAGGTCTCGCCGTGGTGGCCATTGCACTGGCATGGCTGTTATACGGTCGTTCGCCTCTCAAGAAAGGCGAGGAGGATCCGCTGCGCAGGATTCTCGGTCCGCTGTTCACGGCGCTGAATCATAAGTGGTGGGTCGACGAACTCTATGGAGCCCTCCTGATCAAACCCTATGCTGCACTGTCTACATGGCTGGCAGAAACGGTGGACTGGGCGTTCTGGCATGACTGGTTCCATGACAGCGTGATCGCAAAGGGCTTTCGCTGGTTTACCGGCTGGCTATCCGAGGACATCGACAAGAAGGTGATCGATGCCATCGCTGATGGACTCGCCAGCCTCACGGAAACTCTATCTCGCCGCATGCGTGTTCTTCAAAGCGGCTACGTCCGGACGTACGCTCTATCGATGTTTATCGGCATGATCTTACTCGTCAGCTACATCTTGTTTGTCTGATCTTGCAGAGGATGGCAGATGATTGATACAAATTCACTTTTAACGATTGTGACATTTTTCCCGGTGCTGGGGGTGGTCGTACTGCTTTTGCTTCCTCGTAAACAGCATACGGCGATGCGCTGGACTGCGCTCATTGCATCCCTCATCACGTTCGGGTGGTCGATTCTGATGCTGGTTCGATTCGACACCCTTGAGCCGGGCATTCAGCTAGCCATTGACCTTCCCTGGTTCAAGCTCGCCGGTGTGAACATTGCATACTTTCTCGGCGTTGATGGCCTCAGCCTGTTGCTGGTGCTCCTGACCACGTTCCTTACACCACTTGCCATCCTGTCGACGTGGGAGGCGATCACCGAGCGCGTGCGCGAATTTCTCATCTTCTTCTTGCTGCTTGAGACCGGCATGATCGGTGTCTTCCTCGCCCTGGACCTGTTCCTTTTCTACATCTTCTGGGAATTCACGCTCATCCCCATGTATTTCCTGATCGGGATCTGGGGCGGGCCGCGACGGGTCTATGCCGCGATTAAGTTCTTCCTGTACACCATGGCCGGGTCGATCCTGATGCTTCTGGCCATCCTGTGGCTGGGGATCAGCTTCGAGACTTTCTCGCTGCCTGAACTCATTGCCGGGGGAATGATCCCTGCGAACGTGCAGATGTGGCTCTTCCTGGCTTTTGCCGCAGCTTTCGCGATTAAGGTGCCGATGTGGCCTCTGCACTCCTGGCTTCCTGACGCACATGTTGAAGCGCCGACAGCCGGGTCTGTCATCCTGGCAGGTGTGCTGCTGAAGATGGGCACATACGGTTTCCTGCGCTTCAACCTTTCGCTCTTCCCGCAGGCGGCTGTTCAATTCGCACCCTGGATGGGAGGCCTGGCGGTGATCGGAATCCTCTACGGAGCTGCGGTCTGCTTCCCGCAGCAGGATGTGAAGAAACTCGTTGCCTACTCCTCAGTGAGCCACCTTGGGTTTGTCATGCTTGGCCTGTTCGCACTGAATGCCCAGGGCATCGAGGGTGCCATCCTGCAGATGATCAACCATGGTCTCTCCACGGGGGCATTGTTCCTCCTGGTTGGCATGATTTACGAGCGCCGGCATACACGGGATATGGACAAGTTCGGCGGTCTATGGAAAGTCATGCCGGTCTATGGCACGCTAACCCTGATTGTGGCTTTGTCCTCGATGGGGCTTCCGGGTCTCAATGGGTTTGTGGGGGAGTTCTCCATCCTCCTGGGCGCCTTCGGTTCTGATGCGCTTGGCTCCTATTTGTTCGCCGGGTTGGGTGCTGCAGGGGTCATCCTGGCAGCCATTTACCTGCTGACCATGTTCCAGAAGATGTTCCTCGGCCCGGTGACGCACGAGGAAAACAAGGGCCTGAAAGACATGAACCTGCGGGAAGTCGTCATCCTGGTTCCATTGCTGATCTTGATTTTCTGGATCGGGCTTTACCCGCGACCCTTCTTCGAGATTATGGAACCTTCCGTCACGCATCTGCTGGATACGCTGCAGGCTGCCGTCATGGTGGTGCGATAAATGACTCTGCCAGATTTGCTTTCCATTCTTCCGGTCGTGGTGATACTCACATGGGGGATCATCACTCTGCTTGCCGACTTGTTGGTCCCGCGCGGATGGAAGGCCGTGACTGCTTCCCTCGCTGCAGCCGGGATGGTGTCCACGACGCTGCTCGTCCTGTTTGACGCCGGGGTTGAACGGACGGGTCTTGGCGGGATGGTACTCAGCGATCACTATGCGACTATACTACAGGTTGTCATCCTCCTGTCGGGGCTGATCGCGCTGGCGCAGGCGTTTCGATACCTGCAAGTGCACGGCATCGAGCGCGGGGAATTCTACGCCCTGATGTTGTTTTCCATCGGCGGCATGATGCTCATGACGACGGCGGGGGACCTGGTGATGGTCTTTCTCTCCCTCGAATTATTCTCGATCCCGCTTTATGTGCTTGCGGGGCTGGCGAGGCCGAGAGAAGATTCGGAAGAAGCAGCGTTGAAGTATTTCCTGCTGGGTGCGTTCGCGACCGGCTTTCTGGTTTATGGCATCGCCCTTGTCTTCGGCGCGGCACAGACCACGGATCTCACCCTGCTTGCAGCCCGTCTGCCTGACCTTCTGGACAGCCGCCTACTCCTGACCGGATCGCTGCTTGTTCTGGCGGGACTGAGCTTTAAAGTGGGCGCCGTTCCTTTCCACATGTGGACGCCGGATGTTTACCAGGGAGCGCCGACGGCTGTTACATCCTTCATGGCTGTAGGAGCCAAGGTCGGCGGATTCGCAGCGTTGCTGCGTATCTTCTTGCTGGGCTTTCCGGACATGGCCGGTCTTTGGGCGCCGGCGGTGATGGTGATCGCTGCTGTGACGATGATCTGGGGCAACCTGGCCGCGTTGAGCCAGCAGAATTTGAAACGGATGCTTGCGTATTCCAGCATTGCACACGGTGGATACATGTTAATGGCGCTGCCGGCTTCCATCGATGCTGCTGCAGCGACACAGGTAGCCCCTGCGGTGTTGTTTTATCTCGCCGCTTATGCTGTGACCAATCTGGGCGCCTGGGGATTTCTCATGGCGCTGGAGACCAGGCTGGGTGAGAACCTGGAAATTGAAGACCTCGCAGGAATGGGGAAGGCATATCCCGTTCTCGCGCTGGCCATGGCCGTATTCATGATTTCCCTGACCGGCCTCCCGCCGACGGTGGGATTCATGGGCAAGTTCTACCTCTTCCGCGTGGTCATGCAGGCTGATCTGGTATGGCTTGCCATCATCGGCGTTGTCACTTCCCTCATCTCTGCCTACTACTACCTGCGTGTCATCGTGATGATGTACATGCGGGAGGGAACGCCAATCCTGAGGCTGGATGGCTGGCTGCGGGTCACCATCTGGCTTACCGGCGCTCTGGTTCTCTTGCTCGGGATGGTTCCCGGTTTCCTGTTCGATGTCGCTGCGTTGAGCCAGTTGCTTCCATAATCCACAGCGATCTTCGGAATCCGCACGTGGAATCGTGCGGATTTCTGCTTTAATAGAGGGGAAGACGGACGAGGTGTTGTATGGGGGAAGTGCAGGCGCACGTCTGGATTTCAGGGGTTGTTCAGGGTGTCAGTTTTCGCTACTACACGGCTGTGCAGGCAGACCGCTGGGGGCTTTCTGGATGGGTGCGCAACTTGGATGATGGACGTGTTGAGGCGGTTTTTTGCGGCGGGGAAGGTGCCGTGCAAGCGATGCTTGGTTGGTGTCAGCATGGCCCCCCGTCAGCACAGGTCTCGGATGTCGAAGTGAGGACGGAACAGCCAGAGTCACACGACGGATTCCAAATCCGTATGACAGCAAGGGGAAAGATCGTATGACTGAAAATCACAGCGCAGCGAAGCGTGAGCGGGCCGTGTTGTTCGATTGGGGGGATACGCTGATGCGGGTCTTTCCACAGTATGACGGGCCGATGATTGATTGGCCGGAGATCGAATTGATGCCCAACGCGGCACTCGCCCTCGAACAACTGCATCCCACGTGGACGGTTGTCCTTGCCACGGACGCCAAGGATTCCAATGAGGAACAAATCCGTCAGGCGCTGGAGCGAGGTCGCATCCTGAAATGGATCGATGCGGTCTACTGTTGCTCGAATACGGGGCACCCGAAACCAGCCCCTGACTTTTTCGCAGCCGTCAGCGAGGCTCTCCAGCTCCCGCCGGAACGCATGGTGATGGTTGGGGACCGGTATGAGAGTGATGTGCTTGGCGCGAGAAATGCAGGTCTCCTCGCCATCTGGTACCGTCCGGGTTGGCGGGGAGGAGCCGGGCGGCGAAATGTTGTCCAGAACCTGTATGAGCTTCCCGCACTGTTGGAGGATTTGTTACCGCTTCGCCAGGAGTGAGATCAGCCTTCTGAGCGCCGGATGATGACCTGATCGAAATCCCGCACGACCGTCGCATTCGGGAAAACGGCGCGAGCATCATCTCGAATCTGGTGTTCCCGGTACCGCCTTGAAATGTGTGTGAGATACAACTCGCCGATGTTGCAATCGCGCGCCAATTCCCCTGCCTGCTTCGCCGTGAGATGACCAAACTTCCGGGCAAGGTCTCGATCTTCATCGATATAGGTCGCTTCAATCACCAGGGCATCTGCATTCTGGCAGACCTCATGGAGGTTGTTCGTCGCTCCGCAGTCGCCGACATGCACGAGACGGGTCCCCGGGCGGGGTGGCCCAAGCACGTCGTCTGGCTTGATCGTGCGCCCATCGGGAAGGGCTACTTTCTTTCCCTCCACCAGGTCGCGCCGGATAGGGCCGGCGGGGAGACCCAGTGCGTCGGCTTTCTCCGGCAAGAATGGTCTGCGGGCTTTTTCTTCAAATACAAACCCGAAGCAATCCGGACCGCGGTGTGTCACCGGGAAGGCGGATAGCTTGAAGTGGTCATCTTCGATCAGGGTTCCCGGCTCGATGATGTACGTATTAATGTCGATGAGCGGGCGTGCGCCTCGCAGCACCACGCCAAAGAGAAGGTCGTGGATCCGTTCCATGGCCCACTCTCCAGCCCATATCTCCAGCCCTTCGATCGCTTCCCAGCGAGAGAAGGTCGACAGCAAGCCGGCCAGTCCGAGGATATGATCAAGATGCCCGTGGGTGATGAGGATGCGATCCAGGCGGCGGAACCCCGTTCCGGATTTGAGGATCTGGCGCTGGGTTCCTTCGCCGCAGTCAATCATGAAGCGGTGGTCGCGGTAGCTGATGATCTGGGAGGTCAGCCCGCGATGGACCGAAGGCGCAGACGCTGACGTTCCGAGAAAGACAATTTCAAACAAGGAATCCTCGCCATGTTCAGGGTTGGTGCATCATTGTACCTTAAGAAGGGAGGTCGTCACCCCGAAGGGCGAACGAGAATGGGAGAAATGGCAGGAAGAGGTCGGGAGCAACGGAGCGCTCAGCCGCCGTCGGGGGTCGGTGATGGGGTTTCCGTTGGCAGGCCTTCCGGCGTCTCCGTCGGGGTTTCCGTCATGGGCGGCGGTGGCGGCGGGGCGGTTGCTGTTTCGCATGCGCGCACCGCACGTGAGGCTGTGGGTTGCAGCAGGTCGCTCGGGTTTGCCTGCATGGAGCTTTCGTACTGGGCGCTCGCGCCGCACGGGTCATCCGTAGACCAGAGTTGGTCGCCGTATTCCCAGGCGGCTTCGGCGTACTTATAGCAGGAATCCGTGGTCGCACCCTGTTCGCATAGTGGGCCGAACAGTTCTGCCGCGGCTCCCCAGTTGATGCCCATGTAGCTGTTCGCCAGGAGGTACTGCTCGGCAAGCGATTGGCGGAAGAGGGCGTCGCGTCCCAGCGGGCCAAATTGCTCGGCGAGACTCAGTTCGTACAGTCCTTCTTCCATCAAGCCCTGGGAAATCAATTCCATGCCCCGGTTGAGCAAGGCGGTGAAAAGCATGCCATCGACATCCACCGAGCGGTAGGAGGCGTCCTTGGCGCGCAGGGCAAGTAGTTTGTCCACGGCGAGGTCCCAGTCACCGCTGGCGATAGCGGCCTGGGCTTGCTCGAAGAGTTGTTCCGGTGGTGAGGGATCAGGTGTCGAACTCGGCGAGGGGGTCGGGGTGAGCGTGGGGACATCCAGATGGACAAGCGCCTCAATGAGGCGATCTTCTGCGCCTGGATACGTAGGATCCTGGAGCAAAATGGCTTCGAAGCGTTGGCGGGCGAGCAGATATCTTCCCGCTTCGAGGTCGGCAACACCGAGTGCGTATTGCTCTTCGATGAAGGCGCTGACCTGTGCGACGCGTTCGGTGCGGCTGATCTGTTTCCCTCTCAGGAAAGCAATTCCGCCTGCAAGGAGCAGTAAGGCGATGTATGCCAATACATAGTAGACCCAGCGACGGCGGGGCTTCTCCTCCTCCGTTTCCTCTTCAACTGGAGGGGGAGGCTCGACTGGCTGGGTTGCATCCGCAGGAAGCGTCTCGTCCGCGGGCGGGTGATGTTCTGCGTCCATGGCAGCGATTATACCCTACTTCCATGCGGGGGCCGTATGTTGTAGGTTGATCGCAGGATGAGAGTTCGATAAGCGTGCGAAGGGCGTCTTGACGCTGACTTTAAGCGGGTGGTAAGATGCCCATGGCATCATTCCCCACTCGAGAAGGTTTGAAACGTAGACGATATGTATCTCAACGGGAGCAACTGGAATTTGCGTAAACGCCGCCGGCGGTCCAGACCATGGCGGATCTTGCTGTTGGTCATTCTCATCGGCGCCGTATCGTATTTCTGGAGGGTTTACGTACCAACCGTACCGCCGCTGTTTGTCCCCACTCCAACGGCAACTCGCAGCCCCGCTTCCTATATCCTGGAGGCGGAAAGCCTCTTCGAAGCGGGGAAATTGTATCAGGCTGAAGCTGCATACCTGGAGGCAATTGCGATCGAGCCTCGCGAAACGGCGTACTACATCGACCTGGCACGTGTGCGGGTCTTCGCCGGCAAGTATGATGAGGCGGAACAGGCCGCGCGCGATGCGCTGGTCCTCAATCCGGATGACGCGCTGGCGCATGGTGTACTCGGCTGGGCGCTTGATTTCCGCGCCGGCCAGGCAGACGATGCCCTGGAACGCGAGGCATTGCTTACCGAGGCATTGACGACCGTCGAGCGCGGATTGGAATTGAACCCCAATGCCCCCCTCATCTATGCGTACTATGCGGAAGTCCTCATTGACAACAATATCAATGCCTATGAAGATGCACTGCAGGCGGCGTCGCGCGCGGTGGAACTGGATTCCACCTTACTGGAAGCGCATCGCGCCCTGGGGTATGTCTGGGAGATGACGGGCAACTATGAACTGGCGGTTGAATCGTATGAAATTGCGCGACAGATCAACCCCAATCTGCCGCGCCTCTACATTGATATCGGGACGATGATGCGGGCTTTGGGCGATGTTGATGCTGCGGTGGACAATTATCTCAATGCTGTGGCACTGGCCCCCACGAGTACGGAACCGCTCATCCTGGTGGCCGAGGCGTACGCAAGTGTGGGAGAATTCGGCAAGGCTAGTCAGTTTGCACAGGACGCTGTGGATCTGGACCCGACGAACGCCCGCCTGCATGGCAATCTTGGCCGCATGTTCTACCACAACAATGTGTACGATGAAGCCATCGTGCAGCTTCAACTCGCGATTAGCGGGGGTGTGGCCGAGGATGGGAGCACGGTTGAGGGCATCCAGCTCGACCCGGGCGACAGCCGGGTCATCGAGTTCTATTACACGTATGGATTGGCTCTCGCACGCTCCAATCGCTGCGACGAGGCCATTCCGGTATTCGAAGTGCTCATCAGGGGGGTGCCGGACGATGAGGTTGCTGTCTATAATGCCGAGGAAGGCTTGCGCCTTTGTGCAGAGGAACCCCTGATTCCGGAGACAGAAACGCCGACGCCCACTGAGGAGTCGTAAGGTCCTGCCGTGAATCTGACAGGAGAACGACTGCGGCTGAGTGGAGACGAAGGAGGTAATCGCCCCGGGCGGATTGCCATCCTGCTCGCGTTCATCATGGGGGGGCTGCTCTTGTTGCAGCTCCAGCAGAGCGGTCAGGTCCAACCACTTTTTCTGCCTACACCAACACCCACGCGCACGGCGACAACTTTCGCTGCCGAGGGAGAAGCGCATTTCTCTGCAGGCGATCTGGGGCGCGCCATTGAAGCCTATGAGCAAGCGACACAGCTCAATCCTGATGATGCAACCCTCTGGGCCGACCTGGCTCGCATCCAGGTGTATTCCAGCGACCTGCTTCCGACAGCACAGGAGCGCATGGAACGGCTTGCCGAAGCACGCGCGGCGATTGAAACGGGCGTTGCAGCCGACCCGGAAAATAGCTTCGCACACGCGGTTCGCGCGCTGGTGTATGACTGGTCGGCGGCCGCAGAGTACCGTACCAGCCTTTCCCCCGGTGATTTTGTCTATGTTCAGGCGGTGATGGGCGCGACCGGCGAGATGTCCGCCCGCGTCGTGGAACCGGCCGACGCAGCCGAGGTGGCTGCAGAAGGGGAATTGCCCGAGGGGGATGTCGCCTTCTCGGGGGTGATCGAGGTGATGGGTGAAGACGCGTGGACAATCGGTGGGCGCTCCGTGACCATCTCGGCTTCGACCATCATCCGCAACGTCAACCGACGCGAGCAGTTTCTCAACGAGGCGGAAGCGGCAGCCGTGCGGGCGCGCCAGTTGGATCCGAACAGCAAACTTGCCCTTGCGTACTACGCGGAAGTGCTTGTCGATCAGCAGAATTTTGCCCAGGCGCTGGATCTGGCCCAGGCGGCAGTTGAGGCGATCGAAAACAGCACCGACCCAGATGCCTATGACATGGACGTGCACCGCGTGTACGGTACGGTGCTGGAAAACTACGGCCTGTACGCGAGCGCCATCAATGAATATATCAATGCCGTGGAAATCAGCCCGAACCTCACGTTTCTCTACATCCGGATTGGCGCCAATTACCGGCGGTTGCTCGATTATGACCGCGCACTGGAATATTTCGACATCGCTGCGCGCACCAACAATCAGCTTGGTATTGAGGATCCCACGCCTTACCTGGCGATTGGCAGGACCTATGCGCAGCAGGGTGAATTCTTTGTCTCCGCCATTAATATCGAGCGGGCACTTGCCATCAGCCCGTCCAACGCGGATTACTACGGGCAGCTCGGGATCGTGTATTTCCGCGCCCGAAACTACGAGAGCGCCATACCGGTCTTGAAATGCGCTGTCGAAGGCTGCACGCCGGAAGAGAACGGCGAACTGTTATGTAACCTGGGGATGCTGATCTGTGAGGAGGAGCCCGATTCGTACGCCAGCTACGGAGCCGAGGTCATCGGGCTTCCACTCAGTGATCTGAGCCTGGAATACTACTACACCTACGGGTCTGTCCTGGCGGCGTATGATGGGACGGAAGAGTTCCCGAATGCTTGCGAAAGGGCGGAAGTCGTCTTTCAGGAACTGATGGCGCTGTACGGGGATGACCCCATCGTGGTGGAGATTGTGGCCGAAAACCGGGCTATCTGCCGCGGTGATTTCGAGCAAACCGCAGAAGAAGAATAACGACCCCTGTGCGAACCTTGCCTCTTGACATCTCCCATTTCCTTGAGTAAACTAGCAAACGGGTTAGCACTCTAACCAATCGAGTGCTAAACTCTATTTTTTGAACCGACATGACCAAATCAAATCTGTGTAATGGAGGGCCCGAATGTCGCTTAAAGTCAAACCCCTAGCAGATCGACTTCTGGTGAAGCCGTTGGAGAACGAAGAAATCACGCCCAGCGGGATTGTGCTTCCCGAGACGGCCAAGGAAAAGCCTCAGAAGGGCGAGGTGCTGGCAGCTGGACCTGGAGCCCGCAATGAAAAGGGCGATCGCCAGGCGATGGATGTCAACGTTGGCGATCACGTGCTATTCGCAAAGTATGGCGGAACCGAAATTAAAATTGACGGCGAGAAACACCTCATCCTTCGTGAAACCGACATCCTTGCCATCATCGAAGAGTGAGTCATTACGTAACGAATCAACTTCCGAATACGACAGAGGAGTTAACGAATTATGGCCGCAAAGCAATTAGAATTTTCAGAGGATGCACGCCGTAAATTGAAGGCGGGCGTCGACATACTTGCGAATGCCGTTGCCACAACACTTGGTCCCAAGGGCCGCAATGTGGCATTGGACCGCAAGTTCGGATCCCCCACAATTACCCATGACGGTGTGACCGTCGCGAAGGAAATTGAGCTCGAGGATCCATTTGAGAATATGGGTGCGCAGCTTCTGAAGGAAGCCGCCACGAAGACGAATGACATCGCTGGCGACGGCACGACCACATCGACCGTTCTGGCACACGCCATGGTCACTGATGGTTTGAAGAGCCTCGCTGCCGGCTCGAATCCAATGCTGCTGAAGCGCGGAATCGAAACGGCATCCAAGGCTGTTGCTGAAGCCATTTCCAAGCAGGCAATTGACGTCACCACCAAGGAGGAAATCGCCTCCGTCGCCGCTATCTCCGCGCAGGATAAGGAGATCGGCGATCTGATTGCCGAGGTGATGGACAAGGTCGGCAAGGACGGCGTCATCACGGTTGAGGAGTCCAAAGGGCTCGAATTTGAAACCGAGTATGTCGAAGGTATGCAGTTCGACCGAGGGTATATTTCCCCCTACTTCGTGACCGATTCCGAAAGCATGGAAGCGGTGATTGAAGAGCCCTACCTGCTCATTCACGACAAGAAGATTTCCGCCGCCACGGACATCGTTCCCATCCTCGAAAAGCTGGTCCAGATTGGCAAGCGCGATCTGGTCATCATTGCTGAGGACATCGACGGCGAAGCTCTCGCAACACTGGTGCTCAACAAGCTGCGGGGCATGCTCAACGTCCTCGCCGTGAAGGCGCCCGGCTTCGGCGATCGCCGCAAGGCGATGCTGCAGGACATTGCCATCCTGACCGGCGGCACTGTCATTACTGAGGAACTCGGCCGCAAGCTCGAATCGGTCACGGTCAATGACCTTGGCAAAGCCGGCAAAGTGGTCTCCAGCAAGGAAGACACCACGATTGTGGAAGGCCAGGGTGACAGCAAGCGCATCCAGGGCCGCATCGAGGAAATCAAGGTCGAAATCGACAAATCCACCAGCGATTATGACCGCGAGAAACTGCAGGAGCGGCTGGCAAAGCTCTCCGGCGGCGTGGCTGTCATTCGCGTGGGCGCAGCGACCGAGACCGAACTCAAAGAGAAAAAGCACCGCGTTGAGGACGCCCTGTCCGCAACACGCGCGGCTGTCGAAGAGGGCATCGTCCCCGGTGGCGGCGTGGCTCTGCTGAACGCGCTCGATTCCATCAAAGACCTGACCCTGGAAGACGAAGATGCTAACACGGGCGTGAAGATCGTGCGCAGTGCGCTCGTCATGCCGATGCATGGCATTGCTGAGAATGCCGGCAAGGACGGCGCGGTGATCGCCGAGACGGTCCATCGCTTGCAGAAGGACAAGAAAAACAACTCGCTTGGCTATGACGTCATCACCGATGAGTACGTGGACATGGTCAAGGCGGGCATTATCGATCCGGCGAAGGTCACCAAAGGCGCTCTCGAGAACGCTGCTTCCATCGCCGCGATGATCCTCACAACCGAGGCGCTCATCACCGACGTGCCCGAGCCGGAACCGCCGATGCCGGCAGCTCCGCCGATGGGATACTAATCTACGCATCAACGTTGTTTGTCACAGAGCCCCTCCAATTCAGGAGGGGCTTTTTGCAACCTTCGTGTGCCCGGTGCGTATAGGAGGTGAGAGAAGTTGCACCTGACCTCCCGGTCCTTGACAGGCTGCTGGGAGAGCCGGGAGGGTCAGGACTGAAGGATGGAGGTTGTCATGAGTGATGAAGTTCGCCGATTGAAACGATCGTTGACAGACCGGAAAGTTGCCGGTGTGTGCGGCGGTCTTGGGGATTACCTGGACATCGATCCTGTCGTCTTCAGACTACTGTTCGTGCTGGCGTGTCTGCCCGGTGGAATTCCTGGACTGCTCGCCTATCTCATTTGCTGGGTTGTTATTCCGGAAGAAGCTTAATCACACTGCTGGTGACGATCCCATCCGGTGTATCCGCCGGATGGGATGAGGCTCCATGTCAGGCCACCTGCGCCCCCCGTTTGAACACTGTTTTCACCAGGTTCGTGCCAAAGCGATAGCCAAGATGACGGTAGTCTGAGGCATCCAGAATGAGGATGTCAGCCTGCTTACCGGTTTCAAGACTGCCGATGGTGTCTTCGCGGTCGAGCGCGGCAGCGGCGTTGATGGTTGCGGCTGCGATGGCTTGCGCTGGTGTGAGATGCAGGTAGCGGCATGCCAGTGCGATGACAAATTGCATGTTTTCACACCAGGCCGTGCCGGGGTTGAGATCCGAGGCGAGAGCGAGCATTCCGCCCGCTTTAAGAATGGCCTGCGCGGGGGTGTAGGCAGTATGACCCAGGCCGAAGGGGGTGCAGGGAAGCGATACAGCGACGGTATCAGACGTGCCAAGGGCGGCGATGTCAGCGTTCGGAGTGCAGACGAGATGATCTGCGGACGTCGCTTCCATCTCGACGGCAAGTCCGGTGCCTCCCAGCCCATCGAACTCATCAGCGTGAATTTTCAGTGGGAACCCCAGCTCCTGAGCCTTCTCCAGGATCCGGCGGCTCTGCGCCAGATCAAAGGCGCCGGTCTCACAGAAGACGTCAATAAAAGGCAGCGGGCGGTGTGCGCCGATCGACGGCCACTGGTCCCGCAGCGCCGGGAGGATCTTGCTGCAGATAAGTTCGGTGTATGCATCCGCCTTTCCCTTGAATTCTTCTGGTATGGCATGGGCGCCGAGAAAGGTCGGTAGGAGTTCCCAGGGTCCCTCCTCATCCAGCTTAACAATGGCTTCGAGCATGCGAAGCTCGGTCTCAAGATCGAGGCCGTAGCCGGTCTTCACCTCGATGGTGGTGGATCCGTGTGCGATCATGCGCTGCAGGCGGGGGCGCGTCTCTTTCATCATGCGTTTCACGCTGGCTTCGCGGCAGGCTCTGACGGAGGCCATGATGCCCCCGCCTGCTTCCATGATGTCCATGTAGCTGGCACCCGCCACACGCAGTTCGAATTCCCCTGCGCGATCACCGACCCAGACGGCATGCGTATGGGGGTCCACGAACCCCGGCATCACCACGCGACCCCTGGCATTTAGGTCTTTCTTGGCTTTGACCTTCTCGCGGAGTTCGTCAGTAGGCCCGACAGCGCAGATGATGCCGTCCCGCCATGCGACGGCTCCATCATCGATGAGGTGGAGTTCCCCCAGGTGGTTCCCGCGCTGGGGGCCTCCTTCCATCGTGAGGAGTTGGCCGGCGGAATGGATGAGGACATCGGCTTTCATACCTGCACTCCCTCTGAAACGTATGTGAAAGCCCTTCTCCCCCGACGCATTGTTATCCGGGGTCGAAGTGCTCTCCAGACTGCACTTCAGCGCCGCATGGGCATGTGAAGCTTGTGCCGCGCAGCCGCTTCGATGGCCTGCTCATAGCCGGCGTCAGCGTGCCGGACGATGCCGAGACCGGGATCTCCATTCAGCACACGTTCCAGCCTTTGAGCTGCTTCAGGCGTACCATCCGCGACGATAACCTGGCCGGCGTGCTGGCTGAACCCGATTCCCACACCCCCGCCATGATGGAAGGAAACCCATGTCGCGCCGTTGACGGCATTCAGCAGGGCATTGAGAATGGGCCAGTCGCTGACGGCGTCGGTTCCATCCCGCATGCTTTCCGTCTCACGGTTCGGTGATGCGACGGAGCCGGCGTCAAGATGATCCCGCCCGATCACAATAGGGGCTTTCAGGACGCCGGAGGCCACCATGTCGTTGAAAGCCAATCCAGCACGGGCACGTTCACCGTATCCCAGCCAGCAAATGCGTGACGGCAACCCCTGGAAATGGACTTGCTCCTTCGCCATTCGAAGCCAGCGATGGAGATGTTCGTCGTCGGGGAACAACTCCATCACCTTTTCATCTGTCCGGTAGATGTCTTCAGGATCACCGGAGAGAGCCACCCAGCGGAAGGGTCCTTTCCCTTCGCAGAAGAGAGGACGGATGTATGCCGGCACGAAGCCAGGGAAGTCAAAGGCGTTCTCGACACCCTCATCAAAGGCTCGCTGGCGGATGTTGTTGCCGTAGTCGAACACCTCCGAGCCCTGGCGCTGAAACGCGAGCATGGCTTCCACGTGACGTGGAATCGAAGTCAGAACCATCTTCTTGTACGCCTCGGGGTCGCTTTCCCGGAGGGCGTACGCTTCATCCAGCGGGATCTCGTGAGGGACATAGGAAAGCAAATCATGCGCCGGTGTCTGATCGGTGACCACATCGGGAGTGACACCGCGCAGAGCGAGTTCGGGATAGATGTCAGCCGCGTTGCCAATCAGGCCAATGGAGCGGGGTATGCCGGCGCCGCGCGCTTCCTCAACGAGGAGCAGCGCCTCATCCAGATCATCGACGACATATTCGACGTAGCCATGCTCCAGCCTACGTTGCGCATAGGAGGGGTCGACCTCGACAATCAATCCGATGCCCTCGTTCATGGTGATGGCGAGCGGTTGAGCGCCGCCCATGCCGCCCAATCCGGCCGAGAGGACGAATTTTCCCTTCAAGCTTCCCCAGCCGCGTTTCTGAGCAAGAGAGCCCAGGGTCTCATAGGTGCCCTGCAGGATACCCTGGGTGCCAATGTAAATCCACGATCCAGCCGTCATCTGCCCGTACATGATCAATCCACGCGCGGCGAGTTCGTCGAAGTGTTCCTGTGTCGCCCAGTGGGGGACCAGGTTGGAATTCGCGATGAAAACGCGCGGTGCGTCCGGGTGTGTGGGGAAGACGGCGACGGGCTTGCCGGATTGGACGAGAAGGGTCTCATCCTCTTCGAGATTCTTGAGTGTTTCCAGAATCGCCTCGAAGGATTCCCAGTTGCGGGCAGCCTGCCCGCGGCCGCCATAGACGACAAGGTCATCCGGCCGCTCGGCGACTTCCGGGTCAAGGTTGTTCTGGATCATGCGGTATGCGGCTTCAGTCAGCCAGGATTTACACGTCAGGTCTGTGCCCTGTGGTGCATGTACGGTACGGGGAGATGCCATGGAATCCTCCGGTTCTCGATGTCCAGCGTGTGTGAGACGCTGCTGTTCAGGCAGTGTTCTCATGAGGCAGAGCCGGCTGGCGGAGGTCGACGCGCAACATCACGGAAAAGGTGTGCACGACGAAGGTGCCGCCGGAGTGGAACGATTTCATTATACGGCGAAGGGAGAGGACATTCAAATCAACCGGATGCAGGAGGGCGATCCGGATAGCTCCAGTTGATCAGTCGATGGTTTTCCTTGGCGGCTCAGGTAGAGGGCGAAGAAAGACGACGCGGTTGTCGTAGTGATCGACACGCGCGTTGTTCTTCAAGACATCCAGGTCGGCATCGGTGACGCTGCGACCGTAATCACTCTCTTCAAAGGAGATGAAATCGCCGGTAAGGATGTCCTGGACGCGGTTGTTTCCCCAGTCGAAGACGACTTCACCGGATTTCAGCACAAAAACAAGATCTCGGGAAACCGGAATACCAGTTGCCATACCTGCCTTCCTCCCTCTTGTACATACTGTGCCAAAAAACCACCAAAAGTGCAACCCCGGTGAGGCCATCACCGGGGCTGATGTGTTTCGCGATTCGATGGCTACGTCAGGATTTTAGACCGGTATTTTTCTGCCAGCGTGTCAAAACGTGTTGCTTCCAGCTTGGCAACCAGCTCCTGTTGTGCCTCAACCCAGATGCTGTGCACCGGGCATTCATCTCCAAATGCGCAGGAGTCTGGATCGATGACGCAATCGTTCAAGGTAATGGGGCCGTCGATCGCTTCGACAACTTCCAGCAGAGAGATATCTGCGGGTGGACGGGCAAGAGATACACCGCCATGGGCGCCGCGCGACGTCTGGACGATGCCGCCGACGGAAAGCTGGGAAACAATCTTTGCCAGAAAGGAGGGCGGAATTTTCTCTTCAAGAGCGATGCGGTTGGTTGGAGAGCGGCTGTCATCCTCTTGCGCTGCGAGGAAGAGAACTGCGCGAACCGCATAATCCGCTTGTTTGGTGATTTGCATGATGCCTGCCTCCTGTGCGCTCGTGCATTTCTCATATAAGGATAAGGATTATCTTAATTAAGGCAAGTCTATGATACGGGGAGTTGTCCAACAAGTGCTGGGTGTCATCCCGTGGATGTGACCTTCTACGACATAGTCGTCAGACTGGAAGGCATGGTATCATTCCGGCAATCCTGTATCGAACGATCTGAACCGAAGGGAAAGACCTGTGAAGAACATCACTGTCATCGGCGTAGGATATGTTGGTCTGGTCACGGCAGCATGCTTTTCGGACCTGGGCAATTGTGTAACTGCGCTGGACATTAACGAGGAGCGCATTCGCAACCTGGAAGACGGCATCATGCCGATCTACGAGCGCGGGCTGGAAGAACTTGTCACGCGCAATGCTGCGGCAGGGCGCCTGCGTTTCACGACGGACTACCCGGATGCACTGAAGGAGGCCGAGTTCGTCTTCATCGCGGTCGGCACACCTTCCGGCGTGGATGGAGAAGCGGACCTGAAATATGTCCAGAGTGCGGCTGAAAGCACTGCAAAAGCGATGAAGGGTCCTCTGATTGTCATCAACAAGTCCACGGTGCCGGTTGGAACGGGCGACTGGGTGGCGAACATCATTCAACGAAACCAGCCCTCGCCCATCCCGTTTTCTGTCGTTTCTTGCCCGGAATTTCTGCGGGAGGGGGCAGCCATCTCGGACTTCATGAATCCGGCGCGCACGGTGCTTGGATCGCTGGATGAAGAAGCCGCGGAGAAGGTTGCACAACTGCATCTCCCGCTGCGAGCCCCGATTGTGATTACGGACCTGCGCACAGCGGAGATGATCAAATACGCATCCAACGCGTTTCTCGCCACCAAGATTTCCTTCATCAATGAGATTGCCAATATCTGTGAAGCGCTCGGTGCGGACGTGAAGGAGGTCGCCACCGGGATGGGGTATGACCCGCGCATCGGGAACCGGTTCCTCGATGCCGGCTTGGGCTACGGTGGTTCATGCTTCCCGAAGGATGTGAAAGCATTGACGTACATGGCTGCTGTGCAGGGACGACATCCGCAGCTCCTGCATGCTGTGATGGATATTAACGCTGACCGACGCAGTCTCCTGGTGGAAAAAGCCCGGGAGGTGCTGGGTGAACTTCAAGGGAAAACCATCGGCATTCTGGGTTTGACATTCAAGCCCGATACCGATGACCTGCGTGAGGCGCCGGCATTTGATGTGATTAAGAAACTCCTTGCCGAAGGCGCGAAGATCCGGGCATACGATCCGGTAGGCATGCCCGGTGCAAAGAAACTCCTCCCTGATGTGGACATGGCGGAGGATTCCTACGACCTGGCCCGGGAAAGTCATGCTCTCCTTGTCTGCACCGAGTGGAACGAATTCAAGCATCTGGATATGCAGCGCATCCATGACGCCATGAGTACACCTGTGATTGTGGATGGACGCAATATCTACGAGCCCGACGTGATGGGAAAGCTGGGGTTCCGCTACCGCGGAGTCGGCAGGGGATACGGCCCCAATGGAGAGCCGGTAAAGGATTGAACCCATGAGTGAGGCTGACGGGGTCTTTTCTACGCGATTGGACAATGGTCTTGAGGTCCAGTTGAAAGAGGTGCACACCGCACCGGTCATCAGCAGTTGGGTGTGGTACCGGGTTGGATCACGCAACGAGATTGCCGGCACCACAGGCATCTCGCACTGGGTGGAGCACATGCAATTCAAGGGGACGGACCGTTTCCCCGCAGGCGTTCTTGACCGTGCAATATCGCGCGACGGGGGCTACTGGAACGCCTACACCTGGCTGGACTGGACCGCATACTACGAGACCATGCCGGCAGACCGAATCCAGCTCGCCCTGGACCTGGAATCCGACCGCATGCAGAACAGCCGTTTCGACCCCGACGAGGTGCATTCCGAGCGCACCGTGATTATTTCCGAGCGGCAGGGACATGAAAACAGCCCCGGTTTCCGCCTGTCGGAAGAAGTACAGGCCGCGGCCTTCCGCGTGCATGCCTACCATCATGAGGTGATAGGGGACATGGCAGACCTTGAAACCATGTCGCGCGATGACCTCTATACTCACTACCGCCAGAACTATCTCCCTTCCAATGCTGTCCTTGCCATGGCGGGCGATTTCTCCACGGAGGAAATGCTCACCCGTGTACAGGATGCGTTCGGGGGCATTCAGGATGGGGATGCCCGCATTCAGAGGATTCGCCCTGAACCCCCGCAGCACGGCGAACGCCGCGTGACGGTCGAGGGGCCGGAGGAAACCGAGCAGTTGCTGGTTGCCTATCGGGCGCCAGCGGCGACGCATGCAGACTTCCTTCCGCTTGCGGTGCTCGACTCCGTGCTCGCTGGCGCATCCAGTTTCAATTTCTTCTCAAGCGGCATTTCCAATAAGACCTCGCGTCTGTACAAGGCCCTGATTGATGGCGGGCAGGCTGCTTCCGTGAGCGGAAACCTCGTCGCCACCATCGATCCATTTCTGTATCAGATCCATGCTACCGTGCGACCGGATCGTACATCCGGCGATGTCCTCGACGCGCTTGACGTGGAGATCGACCGCATCTGCACGGAACCGATATCAGCGGACGAGCTGGCACGCGCCATCCGTCAGGCTAGCGCGCTGTTTGCCTACAGCAGCGAAACCATCACGAACCAGGCGTTCTGGCTGGGTTATACGGCCATGTTCGCCGAATACGATTGGTTTGAGACGTATCTTGAGCGGTTGCGCGCGATTACGGCGGAGGACGTGCTGCGGGTAGCGCAAGCGTACATGCGCCCTTCACAGCGCACCGTCGGCATGTACTCCAAATCACGGGGAGGTCGTGATGACTGAACCCTTCACGCTGCCCGAGCTGGATGTCCGTTCGTTGCCGGGACCGGATGATATCGTCCGCAATCAACTTCCCAATGACATCACCCTGCTGGTTCGAGAGAACTATTCCAGTCCGGCGGTGGTCATCAGCGGTTCCCTTGCAACCGGCGCGCTGGATGATCCAGCCGAGAAGGCTGGGCTCTCCTCGTTTACCGCACTGGGTCTGATGCGCGGCACGACCACACGCTCCTTTGAATCGATCTTCGATTCCATTGAATCCATCGGGGCAAGCCTGGCAGTTGGCTCGGGCATGCATACGGTCCAGTTCCATGGAAAAGCTCTTGCCGACGATCTTGATCTTCTCATTCATCTGCTGGCCGATGTCCTTCGCAATCCGGTCTTTCCTGAACCCGAGATGGCGATTCTCCGCGAACAGCGGCGGACGGCTCTGAAGCGGCGAGATGAAGATGCCGGAGCGAGAGCGCAAATGGCTTTTGATGAGCTGGCGTATCCCGGCCACCCCTACCAGCAGCCTTCTGATGGTTCCATTGAAACACTGGACGCCATTTCCCTGGCCGATGTTCGTGCGCATCACCAGGTACACTTTGCTCCCGCAGGGATGATCCTGACGGTGGCGGGCGCGGTTCGCGCGCAGGATGTTCTCTCCTCTATGCAGGATGCCCTGGGTGATTGGGCTGCCGAGCGGAAAGGCCCCGCCGTGGATACGCCCGATGCAGAGGCGCCGGGGGAGATGCTGCGAAAAGATGTCCATCTGGAAGGGAAGAGTCAATCCGAATTGGTGATGGGGGCTCCCGGACCTGCACGCCGGGACCCACATTTTCTGCCTGCTGTGCTGGGGAACAGCATTCTGGGACGTTTTGGATTGTACGGTCGCATCGGTAGTGCAGTACGTTCGTCAGCGGGCCTCGCCTACTACGCTTACAGCACCGTCAGCGGCGGGTATGGCCCGGGTCCCTGGCAGGTGATCGCCGGTGTGAACCCGCATTCGGTTGAGCAGGCTGTCCAACTCATTCAAAAGGAAATTGAGCACTTTGTAACGGAACCCGTCACCGATGAGGAGCTGTTGGAAAACAAGGCGAACTTCATCGGGCGGATGCCGCTTCAGTTCGAGTCGAACGAGGGCGTGGCCGCTGCACTCTCCCATATCGAACGACACCAGCTTGGGCTGGACTACTACCGGACGTATCCTGACCGGATTAAGGCGATTTCTGCTGAGGACATCGTTGCGGCGGCGCGTCAGTTCCTCGACCCCGATCGACTGGTGATCGGCATTGCAGGCGATACAGGGGAGAGCACTGCGTGATCCGCACCGGCGTTGACATCATCGAAAATGATCGCATTGCGCGCGCCCTGGACCGTTTCGGGGCGCGTTTTCTCGACCGCATCTATACCCCTGCCGAACAGGAACAGGCTGCGGGGCGGGTTCAGGTGCTCGCAGCACGTTTTGCCGCCAAGGAAGCTGTCTCCAAGATGCTGGGAACCGGGATTGGCCCTGTGAGCTGGGTGGAGATGGAGATCCTGGATGGGTTGATGGGCGCGCCGCGCCTCATCCTTCATGGTCGGGCAAAGCGGTGGGCAGCCTGGGTAGGACTGCGCGAATGGTCCGTCAGCATGAGCCATATCAAGACCCATTCCGTCGCCATGGCGGCGGGGTGGGGAGTATCGTTTGGAGAGAGGACAATGACCCTCGAGGTTGGAGCAACGCTCGAAAAAACCATCACAGTGACCCCGGAGAAATCTGCCCGGCATGTTGGAAGCGGCGATTTGCGCGTCTTTGCCACACCGGAAATGGTCTGGCTCCTTGAAAGCACATGTACAGAATTGGTCGCACAGCATTTGCAGGAGGGCGAATCGTCGGTGGGTGTCCGCGTGGACGTCCGTCACCTTGCACCCACACCAATCGGCATGCACGTCACGGCGCAAGCAGAACTGACCGAGATGAATGGTAACTTGCTGACCTTCCATGTTGTCCTGCATGACGAGCAGGAGAAAATTGGTGAAGCAGATCACATCCGTGCCGTGATTGATGTGGCGCGCTTCCTTGAACGTGTTGAGAAGAAGCAGACGACCTGACCCTCTTCCTTACCTGCAAGTTCTTTGACGGACAACACCACTCGTGTTATACTCCCGCTTGGCTCCCGCCAGCACCATAGATGGCGGGAGATACACTGTCCCCTCGGGGATAAATTCGCACGCTTCTGGACTGATGTGGGCGTGCCGGTCAGCCAGCCGGCTCCACAACAGATTGAAGGAAGCGGAGGAAAAACGCTAGGAGGATTTCCCCATGGCTATTGTTACGATGAAAGCTTTGCTCGAAACAGGCGTTCATTTTGGTCACCGTACACGCAAGTGGAACCCCAGAATGAAACCGTACATCTTCACCGAGCGCAACGGCATCCACATTCTCGATCTCCAGCAAACGCTGGAATCCATCAATGAGGCATATGCTCTCATTCGCGATGAGGTCGCCAGGGGCGGCACCATCCTGTTTGTCGGGACGAAACGTCAGGCGCAGGAAACCATCGAGGTCGAGGCAAACCGCTGCGGCATGCCGTACGTCAATTTCCGCTGGCTGGGCGGCACACTCACGAACTGGAGCACAATCCGGGCGCGCATTGACAAGCTCAATGAACTTGAGCGCCGGCGGGATGAAGGCGAGTTCGAACGCCTCACCAAGCGTGAGGCACTCAGCATGCAGCGCATGATTGACAAGCTGGAAGGTCGACTCGGCGGCATTCGCAACATGAAGAAGCTGCCCCACTTCCTCTTCGTCGTTGATGTCCGCCGTGAAGAGACGGCCATCCACGAAGCAAACCTGCTTGGGATCCCCGTGATTGCCCTCGTGGATACGAACTGTGACCCGAATGATGTGGATTACGTCATCCCTTCCAACGACGACGCTATCCGGGCTATCAAGCTGCTCACATCCCTCATGGCGAACGCCGTGCTCGAAGGGAAAGCTCTTCGCAAGGAAGAAGACGAGGACGTTGCGGGAGAGGGCGCAGCGGAAGAACCCGCCGCCGTGGAAATGTCCGATGAAGAATTGCTTGGCGAGGCGACTCTGGCCAAGCTCGAGAGCGGCGCCTACGACGAGGACGAAGCCGGGAAAGCCGAATCGGATGAAGGTGAAGAAGCCAAAGCCGAGGCTGAGGTCGAGGCTGAGGTCGAGGTAGAGGAAGAACCTGAAGACGAACCTGCCGAAGAATCGGATGACAGCGATGATGAAGAAGAGGTAGAGGAATAGGAACATGGCCATTTCAGCCGAGCTAATCAAAGAACTCCGCGAGAAGACGAAGGCAGGTATTCTGGACTGCCGCAAAGCGCTGGAAGCATCCGATGGGGATCTGGAAAAAGCGGAACGCTACCTTCTTGAGAAGGGACTGGCGTCCGCAGCCAAGCGAGCTGATCGGGAAACGTCCAATGGCTACATCGAGCTGTACAGCCATGGCGACGGCCGCATTGGCGTTATGGTTGAGGTCAACTGCGAGACGGACTTCGTCGCACGCACCGAAGCCTTTCGCGAATTTGCGCATGAAATTGCCCTGCAGGTCGCGGCTGTGGATCCACAGTATCTCCATGAAGACGACATCCCCGAGGATGTCCTCGAGGAGCAGAAAGACATTGCTCGCAAGAGGGCACTCGAGGAAGGGAAACCTGAAAAGGTTATTGACCGCATTGTTGAGGGCCGTCTGAAGAAATTCCTCGATGAAGCATGCCTGCTGAGGCAGCCCTACATCAAGGATGAAGATAAGACGGTGGACCAGTTCCTCAAGGAGACGATTGCCTCTACGGGCGAAAACATCGTCATCCAGCGCTTTGAACGCTGGCTCCTCGGTGAGGGACAGGAAGACTGAGACAGGTTCGGGCTAACAGTGGTTAGCCCGAATTGCTATATAATCAAATTCCGGGTGGGAGACAACGACTATGGGAAAAGAGCCTATTTACCAGCGCGTGCTCCTGAAACTGGGCGGGGAATCGCTCGCAGGTCCGGAAGGGTATGGCATCAGCCCGGACCGTGCCGACGAGGTCGCTGCCATGGTCTCGGAGGTGCAGTCGCTCGGGGTGCAGGTCGCAATTGTGATTGGCGCCGGCAACCTCTGGCGAGGCCGCGAGGGTATTCAGCGGGGAATGGAACGAGCCACGGCCGATTACATGGGCATGCTGGGGACGGTGATGAATTCCCTTGCTCTGATGGATGCACTTGAACGCGATGGCATCGTCACGCGGGTGATGTCTGCGGTCGACATGCGCGCAGTCGCTGAGCCCTACATCCGTCGGCGGGCGATCCGCCATCTTGAAAAAGGACGGATTGTCATCCTGGGGGGCGGGACGGGGAATCCCTACTTCTCGACCGACACCGCCGCCGCTCTCCGCGCGATGGAAATCGATGCCGACATTGTCATCAAAGCGACGAAGGTCGATGGGGTGTATGACGCTGATCCCGAAGAGAACCCGGATGCAAAGCGCTTCCCGAACCTGAGTTACATCGAGGCGCTCAACCGCCGTGTACAGGTCATCGACAGCACGGCGATTTCACTCTGCATGGATAATCAACTCCCGATCCTGGTCCTGGACATGTGGCAGAAGGGCAGCCTGGTCAAGGCCGTCCTCGGAGACACCCTCGGGACGATGATCGACGAATAAGCGTCAGAGGATCGTCTGGCTGCGCGACACGGGCTGTATTCGCAAATCCCGTGTTTTGCGCTATCCTATAGGTCAGTCACAGCCGCATCCGTTCAAAGGAGTGCTCCATGATAAACGACGCTCTCAGAGAGGCTGAAGTCCGCATGAAAGGCGCGGTACGGTCGCTGGAGGAAGATCTGGCGTCGATACGTACAGGCCGGGCGTCACCGGCGCTGGTCGACCGCCTTTCTGTGGAATACTATGGCAACCCGACACCCCTTCAGCAGTTGGCGACCATATCGGCGCCTGAGCCGCGTCTGCTGACCATCCGCCCCTTTGATCCCGCCTCCTTGAAAGATATCGAACGCGCGATCCAGGCTTCGGATCTCGGCTTGACTCCCGGCAATGACGGCAAGGTCATCCGGCTGAACATCCCCACGCTTACCGAGGAACGGCGACTGGAGCTGGTCAAGGTCGTTCGCAATCGCACTGAAGAGGGACGCATCGCCGTGCGCAATGTTCGCCGTGACACGCTGAACGATCTGCGTGATTTTGAAAAAGAAAAGCTCGTTTCTGAAGATGATTTCAAGCGAGCGAGCGATGATCTCCAGAAGTTGACGGATAACTATGTCGATCAACTCAACGAGATCTGTGAGAAGAAGGAAACCGAAGTCCTCGAGAACTGAACGTTAAGGGTGGAAGACACGGGTAGTAAAGCCTATGACGAGTGAGAAGACACCGGTTGAGTTTGAGCGCGTGCCGGCGCACATCGCCATCATCATGGATGGCAATGGGCGATGGGCGCGTAAGCGCGGCAAACAGCGTCTGGAGGGACATCGAGCAGGTGTGGAGAACCTGCGCGAGGTGCTGAACGCGTGTGTGGAGTTTGGCATCCAGTACCTCACCATTTATGCCTTCTCGACGGAAAACTGGGCGCGACCGCGTGAAGAGGTGCTCGGTCTTCTCAACATTCTGAACGACGTTATCGATACGGAATTGGAGGAACTGCACGCCAACGGGGTCCAACTTCGGCATATTGGGCGGCTGGAGCGTCTGTCAGAGTCTCTGCAGAAGAAAGTACGACAGGCGATCGACATCACCAGGGACAATCAGCGCCTCATCCTGAATATCGCCTGGAACTATGGCGGGCGTGATGAGATCGTGCACACCATCCAGTCTGTCTTGAGAGAAGGACTCGCCCCGGACGAGATCACGGAGGAGGTGGTCGAGAATCATCTCTACACGCGGGGATGCCCCGATCCGGATCTGGTCATCAGGACATCCGGGGAATTCAGGATCAGTAACTTCCTTCTCTGGCAGAGCGCCTACTCGGAGTGGTATTTCACCCCGGTCCTGTGGCCGGACTTCGGACGTGAGGAATTGCAAAAAGCCATCGAGGTTTTTGCCAGCCGCGAACGTCGCTTTGGGCAAACCTCGGACCAGGTCACGTAGATCACAATCATGCTGCGAATTCGATTAGCTGTCATTCTCCTGCTCGTACCGTTTGGATTCTGGGTGATCGCCACCGGGGGATGGCTTTATTGCCTGGTGATTACGGCGATGATGGCTCAGGCAGCGTCGGAATTTGCCGGTCTGTTTATGAACCGGGGGCACAGGCCATCACGCGCGCTGATGGTGGCTGGGGTTGTTCTGCTGGTGTTAAGCCGTTTCCTGTTCGGCTTCGAATACAGCGCTTTGCTTCTCTCCATCCTGCTGCTCGTCAGCATGGCATGGCATGAACTGGACTTTGAGCGTGGCGCACATCAATCCGCGACGGATTTTGCCATCACACTGACGGGCATTCTGTATATTGGCTGGCTTGGTGCGTATCTGATTTCCCTGCGACAGGTAGAGCATGGAACCTGGTGGCTGCTCCTCATGTTCGTCGGCATCTGGCTGGCTGACGGCGCAGCGTATCTGATCGGCAGCCGCTGTGGTCGGCACAAGATTTCAAAACGCCTGAGCCCGAACAAATCCTGGGAAGGCTACCTCGGCGGCGCCGTGGTTGGTGCGCTGGGAAGCATGGGATTTGCACCGCTATGGGCGATGGGTGCTGGCGCGGGTAGCGGTATCGACCTGCAGGCTGGCCTGATTATGGGGTTTGTGGTGTCCCTGATCGCACCGCTGGGGGATTTTGGTGTAAGCATGTTCAAGCGCGAAGTGTCGGCGAAGGACTCGAGTCACTTGCTGCCCGGTCATGGGGGAATGCTGGACAGGGTTGATTCCTGGCTCTGGTCGGCGGTGATCGCGTACTATCTTGTACCGTTGCTGGCAGCGTAAAAGCGTCTTGGGAACGTTCAATCATCGATGTCTGGCTTGCTTGCACCTCGGGATTCTGCGTGCTATAATGTCGGCGGCCAAAGATTGGTTATCTCGAACATCCCCCACGTTCGTTTTTTCTAGCAAGGCGTAACTTTGAAAAATCATCGGCGGAATTCCGCATTTATCTTGTTCAACTAGTCGTATCTCTTCGGGGAGAATCCCAATGAATATTGCACAGCTTGAAACGATGACCCTGTCCGATTTGCGCGTGATGTCAAAGGACCTGGAGATCCCCGGGGCAAGCCGGATGAAGAAGGAGGATCTCATCCTTCGCATCATGCAGGCCGACGCGGAACGCCGCGGACTGGAATTACGGGGTGGCGTGTTGGAAGTGATGAATGAGGGCATGGGTTTTCTGCGTGCAGACCACTATCTTCCCGGCCCCAATGATATCTACGTCTCCCAGTCCCAGATTCGCCGCTTTGGCCTGCGCACGGGCGATATGGTGATCGGGCAAATACGACCCCCGAAAGACTCTGAAAAATACTATGGTTTGCTGCGAGTCGAATCCATCAATGGCATGGATCCAGAAGAGTCCCGCAACCGACCCAAATTTGAATCACTCACACCGATTTTCCCGGATGAGCGTTTTAATCTCGAGACCGATCGCTACACCCTCGCCCCGCGCCTGCTCAACTTGATTGCACCCATCGGCAAGGGACAGCGCGGTTTGATTGTGTCCCCACCCAAGGCCGGTAAGACCACCGTGCTGAAACAGGTTGCCAATGCGATTTCGACCAACTATCCACATGTCCATCTGATGGTCGCCCTGATCGGCGAGCGGCCGGAAGAAGTGACCGACATGGACCGCTCGGTGGACGCCGAAGTGATTGCTTCCACGTTTGACGAGCCGGTGCAATCGCATGTGCGGGCAGCGGAGATGGCGCTGGAACGCGCCAAGAGGCTGGTCGAATGCGGCCGTGATGTGGTCATCCTGCTCGATTCCATTACACGCCTCTCCCGCGCGTATAACCTGATGGTCACACCCTCGGGGCGAACGCTCTCCGGCGGTATTGACCCGGCAGCCCTCTATCCTCCCAAGCGCTTCTTCGGCGCAGCCCGCAATATTGAGGATGGCGGATCCCTGACCATTATTGCAACCTGTCTGGTGGATACGGGCTCCCGCATGGACGATGTCGTGTATGAGGAGTTCAAGGGCACCGGCAACATGGAACTGCACCTCAATCGAAGGCTGCAAGAGCGGCGCATCTTCCCTGCGTTCGACATCGATCGTTCCTCCACGCGGCGGGAAGAACTGCTCCTCGGCCCCGATATCACCCAGCTCGTGTGGTTGATCCGGCGCATGCATTCGCAGATGGTCACGCCAGAACCAAACGGCGCCGGCATGGACATTGGCTCCGCCACGGAAGCTATTATCAAGCGTCTTGCTCGAACCGATACCAATCAGGAATTCCTCGAGACGCTGATGGAAGAGCCGCTGTAACATGAACACCCGGCAGGACCGATCCGAACGCAGGATTGGCAGTGCCATTCCATTCATCCTCGCAGGTCTGGCGCTCATCAGCGCCATCTGGGCTGTGACGCGCAACGCGCGTGCGGACAGCGAGCCCACACCTCGACCGGCAGCGACATCGACGGTGGACGAAGACGTCCTGCTCGAGCTGCCTCCGTTTTCTGTTGCGGATGACCCCTCCAGGATTGTCCGACACAGCGACCTCACCACCACGATTTCTCAGGGAGCCCGGCTGGATGTCATCCGCTACACGGTGCAGACCGGCGATTCGGTCTTCGGCATTGCCGATCGATTTGGTCTGACGCCGGAGACCATTCTCTGGGGTAACTACGATGAATTGCAGGATGATCCCCATAGCTTGCGACCGGGGATCGAGCTGAACGTTCTTCCGGTTGATGGCATTTACTATCAATGGCAGGAAGGTGATCAACTTGCGAGTGTCGCTGCTGCCTTTAATGCGACCGTTGACGACATCATGGGCTGGCCGGGCAATGCCATCGATCCAGCCGATCCCGACGTTGAAACCGGCACGTGGATTGTCATCCCGGACGGGCAGCGGGCATTCCAGCAGTGGCTGGTCCCAACCATCGCGCGCGGCTCTGCAGGTGTGGGAACCGCATACGGCCCTGGCGGCTGCGTTGGCGACTACTCCGGAGGAGCCGTAGGGACTGGCGGGTTCATCTGGCCCACCGCCAATCATTACCTCTCGGGCAATGACTATTGGTCCGGTCACCTCGCCATTGACATCGCCGCCGGGCTGGGCGCTTCCATCTGGGCAGCCGACAGTGGTGTGGTCGTGTATGCGGGCTGGTCCAACAATGGGTATGGGAACATGGTCATGCTGGACCACGGCAATGGGTGGCAGACACTGTATGCCCACCTCAGCGCAGTCAATGTCGGGTGCGGGCAGTCGGTGGGGCAAGGCCAGCTCATCGGTCTGGGCGGTTCGACCGGCAACTCGACGGGGCCGCACCTCCACTTTGAGACCCGGTTTGAGGGTGGTTTCGTCAATCCCTGGTACGTTCTCCCCTGAATAGCGTAGGTTGATCGTTTCTTGACGGTCGATGTACCGCCTGATAAGATTCCTATCCTGTGAGGAAGGTGTGTTTTGGACGATAAACCTATCGAACAATCAAACCCAACAGAGCAGGAAGAAGCAAAGAGCCGCATCCGTCTCTGGATGGATATTGCGCGGCTTACGATGCGCGAACAGCTTGAGCGGTACGGCTCACATCTCATTGTGCTCCTCGTGATTGCCATCGGCATTCTGGCCGCCCGGCGCGGTCTGGACTTACTGCCGTTTGGGCAACAGGATGCAGAACCGGCAGAAGCGATAGAGGAGGCAGCCGTTGCAGAGCCTGCACAGGAACTTGGTCTGGAGGATCTGCCCGCCTATTTTGCGGCGGGTGGTGCGAGTGACGAGATGGTCACCCGCGAGATTAACACCCACACCGTGATCCCTGACCGGCCGCGCATGGAAGTCGTTCGTTACACCGTGCAGACCGGCGACTCCCTTTTCGGCATCGCCGAGAATTATGGTCTCACGGCAGAAACGCTCTTCTGGGGCAACCAGGAAACGCTGGAAGGGAATCCACATTCCCTCAGCCCGGGCATGGAACTCAGCATTCCGCCGATCAACGGTGTGCTCCACATCTGGGCGGAAGGTGAAAGCCTGGCAGGCGTCGCCGGAAGCTTCGGCGTGGAGCCGGAAGCGATTATCGACTGGCCGGGAAACGATCTCGCGCCTGACATCGACATTGACGACACCGACATCGAGGCAGGGACCGTGCTGGTCATCCCGGGCGGCGAAGGCGAATTCCCGAACTGGCAGACGACACTCGCCACGCGTGATAACCCCGCCGTTGCAAGCATCATGGGACCGGGCGCCTGCGGCAGCATCACATCCGGCCCAATCGGGACGGGCACGTTTGTCTATCCGACGCCGGCACATTATCTCTCCGGCTATGATTACAGTGCCATCCATCCCGCCATTGACCTGGCAGGCTATGAGGGTACGCCGATTTACGCCTCCGACACCGGCGTGGTGGTTTACGCAGGCTGGAACGACTGGGGCTATGGCTACACCCTCGTCATCGATCACGGCAATGGCTGGCAGACGCTCTACGCCCACCTCAGCTACATCAACGTTGGCTGCGGGCAGGCGGTCTACCAGGGAGCCGTGGTAGCAAGCATGGGTACGACCGGCAACAGCACCGGACCACACCTCCACTTCGAGATGCAGAATTCGGTGTGGGGCAAGGTCAATCCGTGGAACTTCCTGCCGGCTCCATAGCGGAAGCTGAATACGAGAATGCTACGTGGAAGGACGCCCGAAAGGGCGTCCTTTTTACGTCGTTGGAGAGGGGGAAACG
>Ga0272443_10000748_pt1 | contig 55280 bp, 39 predicted proteins | sample SSMAcet12_FD_193581 | JGI IMG/M metagenome (GOLD analysis project Ga0272443, IMG submission 193581) | Marine sediment archaeal communities from Little Sippewissett salt marsh, Falmouth, MA, United States - SSM-Acet-12 | ecosystem: Environmental > Aquatic > Marine > Wetlands > Sediment ... | reverse complement strand
CCTCCGGTGGTGGCACACACCGAGTTACCGTCTATAAGGACGGCGAAACCACCGGTCAGGTACACCATGTTACCATTTCCATAGATGACCTGTTTAGTGCTTACCCATATCAAACAGTTCAGGTCCTGGGGCTGCCTGGTGATGAAGAAGACGGGGCCTTCGATGTGGACTTTTTCGCTTATAAAGTCGGGGTGGTCTCTCCCACAGCCGTGCCTCTAGTAGCAACCGTCTCAGATCCCTGTTATGATGGTGGCGGCCCGAATGTGGTCATGGAGGGCGGCTTTAACGATACGTTGAAAGTAGTACTGACCAGCGATCCCGGCGGAGCAGCTAAAGTTACTTTAACCCCATCTAATAACCAAATAGACCTGGGTACTGGTGCGGGAAACTCCCAAATACTTAACTTTGATTCGAGCAACTGGAATCAGCCGCAAACCATTACCATAACTGCCAATGATGATGGTACTACCGAAGGTCTCCATTCCGTCACAATAAATTCCACTCATTCAGATGGAGGTACTATTATTCCCCACACGGTCTATATAGTGGATAATGAGACTGCCAGCGTGGTGATACGAATGACTGACGGTATTCTAGTTGATGAAGGCGATACTGTCACCGATACCTATACTGTTTGGCTAACCAAAACCAGTGGAACAGTTACGATAACTCCCGAAGACAACCTTGATCCCTGCGAGGTGGTCATCTCCCCGGGCCCCCTGGTTTTTACTGCCGCAGGTTCCCAGGATGTAACTGTAAGGGCCTTCGATGATAGCGAAACATCGATCGATCCGCACTTTACCATCATCACCCATGATATTAGCGGTGCAACTTTACAGGTTCCCAGCGTTACCCCTACCATTTTGGAAAATGACTGTGGTGCCTGGGGGTATAGTGTTTATGATATAAATCGGGACTGCCAAATAGATGTTGCGGATATGGCCGAGTTCGTGAGTGAATGGTTTAATTGTTCGGATCCCAAATTAGGCGATTGTATATCCTACTAAACAAAAACTTATACACTGTTTCAGAGGAACTCAAGTGCTGACAGAAGCAGGAGAATAATTAGATGAGTGGAAAGATTGGAATCTTCGTGATTTTGGGAGCAGTAGTACTCCTGACCGGCTCTTTAACTGCCGGTGATCCCCGGCTTACGGATGGATTGATCGTTTACTATTCCTTTGACGACCCTGATTTTGACAATAACAGACTGGTCTCAGACGACTCCGGTCATGGTCACCACGCGACCGTCAAAGGTGACGTATTATATGATAACACCGATCCCAAAAGAGGATCCGGGTCCGCCAGATTTATGGGCTTTGCTTCCTCGTCCTATACCCAAAGCGGTTATCCCAGTTATCTCGATCTGCACGGAAGCACTTTCCCGCCCCGGGATATGCCCACCTCGGCTCTGACCGTCTCCATTTGGGTAAAATGTGATCCCGTTGCGACTACCCATCCTAGCGAAAGTAACAAACATGAGCATTGTTTCATTAATATCATTCCCACTAACTGGGAAGCGATGATCCACGGTGCCAGGCGTTATAGCTATTTCCGATTCAATCTCGCTTATGGCCCTGAGGTTGACGAGGAAATCTGCGACTTTAAGTCAGTGGGAGGGGATCCCGGGATAGGGCTTAGCAGTTGGTTCTGGCTGCATTTGACCGGTGTGTACGACCGGGCCACCGAAAAGGCTGTTGTATATTATAACGGCAAGCCCTGGTGGGTGATGACGCCCGATACTGATCCCACTTTGATACCTGAGAATTTTGCCACAGATTGGAGTGGAGGTGCTTTCATTGGAACACATGTGTATGCCCATCCCCTGTGGAACCGAACCTTTCACGGCTATATGGATGAGTTCTATATGTTCAAGCGGGCCCTTTCTGAAAAGGAAATCCAAATCCTGGCCGCCACTGAAGAGACCGTGGGTGATTATACAGAAACCGATGGGTACACCCTTGTCGTCGAACCTGTCAGTGGCCTTTACCAGGACACCTTTAGTGTAGTGTTGAACAGCCAGCCCACATCAGAAGTATCTGTAGCAGCCAGCACCGGCGGTAGTTCTGATTTTACAATCGTGGGAAGCCCCACCAAAACCTTTAATAATACCAATTGGAATACACCCCAAACTTTTACCGTTCAAGCTACAGACGACGGCTCTGTTGAAGATAAAGTTGAAGTAGGGTACGTCAGTTTCTCGATAACCGGCGATACTAATTTTGCCGGCAAATTTATCCCCGATGTCAAGGTATCTATCCTCGACAACGATCAACGCATGGTATGGTTTGAACAGGGTGACGGTGTTACCGTGGGCGAAGATGGCAGTACCGATACCTATGAAGTGTTTTTGCTATATCCCCCCGTAGCGGATCAGACTGTAACTATCACCCCCAGCGACAACGCCGATCCTTGTCAGGTAATTATAACTCCGGCCTCTCTATCTTTTAACTCGGGCAACTATGCTAGCCCACAGAGCTTTACGGTTCGGGCAATTGATGATGAGGTGCACAATACACCGAATGCATCCCATACCACAACTATCAGTCATATCATCACCAGTGGTGATTCAAATTACAACGGGCTGGAAACTGATAGCGTATTGGTTGTCATTATGGACAACGAATGTGGCGCCTGGGGATATGGTCCCGCCGACTTCGACAATAACTGCACGGTGGACTTGTATGATTTTGCCCAGCTTGCTTCGTATTACCTGAAGTGTACGACGCCAAATTCTGCCGGATGCCAGCGGAACAATAGTAATCCCTAATATCCCAGATCGTTGGCTTGTTTAGTATGAGGAGCGGCCTTTTTCTTAGTTTTATTATGTCAACTGGTCGCAGAAAAGGCGGAGTGGAATTGGACGGCGCCTTGAGGGATTTTCTTGCAAAATGATAATGCGAAAAAATTTTCTTGAGGGACTCCTTCGTATTTAAGTCCTTCAGGGCTACGAAAACCAAAGCGTTCATAAAAATGGGGATCTCCGACAAGGACACACCCACTGGCATCACGGGCTTTTAGTACGTTCAGGCCTTCATTGACGAGTTTGGTTCCGATACCCTGCCGCTGGCAATCGGGCAGTACGGAGATCGGGCCTAGGCCAAACCAGTTCTCACTACCGTCAGTAAAGGTGACCGGTGAAAAAGCTATATGTCCTACCAATCTGTCATCAATTTCTGCAACAAGTGAAATAGTTAGCGCATCAGCGGTTCGCAAGGCATTGATGATGAATTGTTCAGTAGTCTGGCTATATGGATGACTCTCGAAAGCTAATTTTGTCAGATTGAATATTGATTCAATGTCTGATTTGGCTTCAGTGCGAATAATCATAATATTTTTAACTCCGAAAACTGAAAATATAGTTTTAATATTAGCTTTTTTCAAGATGGAATTTCTTTGAGCTATGCAGGCAGTTAGGGTGGACATTGATTCCGGCGCATTTTTTGTAAGCTTTCGGGGTTGGGTATATAAGTCATTGCAAAATAAGTGAATATGTCCCGGTTGGTAGTTTGGGAATCGATACCAGTTAATCCAGACTTAATCCTTTCAAGTGAGAAATACCGATAATTAGAAAAGTTGCCGGGGAATGGCATTCCCGGCTAGTTGGAATTGCTTTTTCAATACTGAAAACCGCAATTGTTTGTGGTTAGGAAAAGGGCTTTGCTTATTCTGGGGATCTGGATCAAGAAAAATACTCAATGACACATGAAAGAAAAAAAATATTTATCTGCATCATCGTGTTAATGGTGGTATTTAATTCCGCGCAGGGGTCTATTGTTGATCAGTCGCAGGAGGAATATGATCCTGCCTGGTTGGTGGTTCATTCAGATGGGGTAATTGCTTATACTGTCACGGCTGATATGAATGGAAAACTGGAAATGGCAGATTTGTATATGGTCAATATATTTAGCGCGGAAATATATCCGTACACAGTCTCAATTGATAATGTAATCAATGAAGTACCAAGTGGTTCTGTACTAAGAGAAGTCGATACGGGGCAGATACAAACCGCGTATCCACCAGATGAATCATTGCCGCCGGAAACTTTTTATGATAAGGATGCTACATTTACAACCTATATGACGCCTGAGCCGGCAACTATAATTCTATTTGCCCTGGGTTGTTTGACTTTACTTAGAAATAAAAAGTTGAATAGACAAAAATGCTGATGAGGAAAAATAGAAAAAGGGTGAGTGCCTGATAACTCACCCTTTTTCGAGATCATTGGATTTTGTTTAGGGCATTTCCCTACCAGGGGGCAATAAGGGGCAAAGCAGAAAAGTATCTTCGTCACCTCTGATACCGTCTCCATCGTCAATCCACCATCTTCCGCCCAGATACCCGGGATTTCCGGGGCCGAAATCGGTTTCACCATCTTCCAGCTTCTGGAAGGGCCCCTTGTTGGGCAGAGAATGGGCACTGACAAAGGTATCATAATACAATCCCTGGCTCCTCACATAAACAACACCCAATTGTCCATTGCCTCGATTGGCAAAAGCCGGCAGAGCTAAAACGCCAACAAAGACTACGACTACACATAGCAAGCCAATGCAAAGAACACATTTCTTCCAATAGCACATTTCATTACTCCTTAATATACGGAATTTTTAAGCTAAATTACTGATGCACTTCATCTATGACGCCACAATAAATATATTTATTTTCCATCTGCATCATATTACCGGGAGCCTTGTCGGTCCGGCTAAGCTAAAAGTGGTAATCTGCGCAGCCTTACCCCTTTGCTGCACATAGGATCGCAGGCTTATTTCCGGTTGCAATGGTGCATTCTTCATTTCTGCATGTTACATGCTTGTAAATGAGTCGTAGAAAGGGGGAAATGCTTACATGAAAATTATAAATTTTTCAGCAGGCGTTGGCGGAAGGCTTTGAGGCGCTCGGCTGAAAAGATTGAAAGGGCTATTTTATCATAAGAATCTGTTTGGGCCAAATGATGAAAGATACGTTGAAGGACGTTCAGTTGTCTGCGATAACGGCGGCAAGCCTGACAGATCAGCAGGTGCAGCCGCAGGGCGATTTTCTCCGGGATTGACAGTTGTTTATCCAGCCCCTGGGACATCAAACCGGCGGCATGCCTGCAATCCAGATTCATGATCAAAATCAGTTTTTTAAGTATTTTGCTCATGGTTTACGCTTTTCCTCAAACCAGTTCATCTCCAGGCATTGGCGCAACTGCAGGCGGGCTCTGGATAGTCGCATCCATAAAGTTCCGGAACTGATATTCAACTCCTTGCAGATATCATCGGAGGAAACGTCTTCCATTGTACGCATGACAAATGCCTGAGCAATAAGCTGAGACAAGCCTTTGATACACTTATGTAGTATATCCCAAAACTCGTTATTTTGCAATATGCCGGCCGGTTCTCCCTGCCAGTTAGCTGGTTTATTTTTCCAATGTCCCTTTTCGTCAAAAAAATAATCCTCACTGGTTTCCTGCTGAATATTCACAGGCTCATGCTGAACCGTACGAAAGTAATCAAATATTTTATGCCGTAAAATCCCGATAAGCCAGGTTCGTTCGGATGACTTGGCTTGGAAGCTCTGCGCAGACTGGATGGCGGCGACGAAAGTATCCTGAACCAGATCTTCGGCAATCGCCGGATGATGAACACGCAAAAGGGCATAATTCAGCAGACAGGCTGCATGCTCATCAAACCAGCGAGCTATGTCGGGTTTAGTTGAATTGTTATCTGCAGCTTTCATAGGTCGAAATATTTTAATCGTTTACCGCTTCTGGCACTACTTTTTTCCCTCACTTACTGATTATGATATTGTTTGCGGAATTGGTTTGGTGTCTGGCCTGTGCGACGTTTGAAATTATAGCTTAGGTAGTTGACATACTCAAAGCCCGTACGCTTGGCAATCTCGGCCAGTGACAGGTCTGTTTCCATCAACAACATCTTGATGCGCTCGATGCGGACACGTTGAATCTCTTCGTGGGGGCTGTGTCCCACAATCTGAAGAAACCGCCGTTCAAAAATACGACGTGACATCGACATGGTACGCAGGACGTCCGCAACCTGGATGCCGTCGCAGCTATATTGCTGGATGTAGTGCATGGCTTTGCCGATTTCCGGGTCGGTTATGGCGTAGATATCTGTAGATCTGCGCTTGGCAATGCCCAGGGGCTTGACCAGGGTAGTGTTCTGCTTGGGTTTGTGTCCGGTCATCAGGCGAACCAGAATATCGGCCGCCTGATAGCCGGTACGATATGTGTCGGGTATCACACTGGACAGAGGCGGATCGCACATGTCGCAGAGCAGGGTGTCATTGTCCACGCCGATCACAGCGATTTCTTCGGGAATCAGCATTCCCTGACGTCGGCAAGCTTCAATCAGTTGTTGACCGCGGATATCATAAGCTGCCATAATGCCTATTGGTTTGGGTAGTGAAGTTAGCCAGCGGCCCAGGTTATTTTGTTCGGATTCCCAGGTTGGCTGTTTGGTTTTATAACGTGGTTTATATACATGGCAGTCGAGATTTCTTTGATTTGCTAGCGCAGTAAACTTCTCGCAGCGCCAACGAGACCAATTAAAATCAGCCCCACAAAAACCCAAATGGGTAAAACCGCATCCTTGCAAGTGATCCAGGGCAAGGGTTGCTATGGCTGCGTCGTCGGTTTCCACCCAGCAAAGTTTCGGCAGCAGTCGTGCGGCGCTCACATCGACGGCAGGCAGGTGTGAGGCTGCGACGGCTTTAGCGGTAGCCTCGTTCTCAATCCGCGCAATGATCCCGTCACCCTGCCAATTGCGGATCCAACTTGGACGGGCCTGACCTCGGCTGTACTCCCCCAGGAAAATTGACCAGGGCTCATTTTCACGTAGGTAGCCGTTGATACCGGCCAACAGTCCCCGGCAATAAGCATTGGAAGTCTCCAGAAGCAAAGCGACTTGGAACCTATTCTTGATGCGTTTTTTGCTAACTAGCATTGTTACTCAGTAAGATATCGTATAAATCGTATGTGCATCCTAGTCGTGTTCGGATGTTTTTGGCATATTTACCATTATATATAGCCATTATAAGCCATAAAGGGCCGTCAGTGCCACGGTAAAATATCGTAAAAAACAGACGCAATATCTGATTGTTTTCAAGGCCTCAAATGAGTAAGGTTAACAATAGAGAGATATGTCCCGTTAACATATATTTTATAACAATGATATAATAGCTGATCGAACAGGAAAGGAACACATTATGAAAAAAAGTACTATCATTATCACGGGTTTATTATTGTCTTGTATGATTTCAATTATCCCTTGTCAGGCGGAATCCGAGAATGGCTCGTTCAACGGACTGGATATGAACTTGGGAACGCTGCCGCGTCTGTCGGATGCCAAGACCCGCTCGATCAGTCCGGAAAATTTCACCGGTGAAAAGGGTAAGGCCGGCATGGCCACCGAAGGCTTGGGTAAGAATGCCGCCCGTGAGCTCGGCCAAGGCTGGAAAGTATCGCCCGCCATTCGCATTAAGGCCGGAGAGACCTTTACGCTGGCCCAGATCAACGGCTCCGGCGCCATCCAGCACATCTGGATGACTGCCACCGGCAACTGGCGGCTTTCAATTTTACGGATGTACTGGGATGGTGAAGCTGAACCTTCGGTGGAAGTTCCCGTGGGTGATTTCTTTGCCAACGGCTGGTGCAAATTCGCCCACGTAAATTCGTTGGCTGTTTGCGTCAATCCCGGCAGCGGTTTTAACTGCTATTGGTGCATGCCCTTTCGCAAATCCGCCCGGATCACCTTCGAAAACCTGGATGCCAAGGATATGATACTATTTTATCAAATTGACTATACCTTAACCGATGTCCCCGCCGATGCTGCCTATTTCCACGCCCAGTTCCGCCGCCTAAATCCTCTGCCTGATAAGCAAGACTATACCATCGTTGACGGCATCAAAGGCAAGGGCCACTATGTCGGCACTTATATGTGCTGGGGCTCCAATTCTCCCGGCTGGTGGGGTGAGGGCGAGATTAAATTCTTTATGGACGGTGATAAGGAGTTCCCCACAATTTGCGGCACCGGCACCGAAGATTACTTCTGTGGCTCCTATGGCTTTCACAAACCCGGCACCAGAGAATATATGATCTTTAGTACCGCTTACGCCGGCATGCCCCAGGTCCACGCCCCTTCAAAGGACGACAAGATACAACAACCACGTTTCGGTCTCTACCGTTGGCACATTATGGACCCCATACGTTTCGACAAAGACTTGCGCGTTACTATGCAGGCCCTGGGTTGGCAGTCGAAACATCGCTATCTGCCCCTCAAGGACGACCTCGCTTCGGTAGCCTACTGGTATCAAACAGAACCCCACGCCCCCTTCCCCAAACTGCCCTCCAAAGAAAAATTACCTGTAAAATGGTGATGGCTGCGTAACAGTTGAGTTTGTCTATTCACTTAGCCAGCGTCCCAGCTGATAACATTGATCGGCCATTACACGTTTCGTATGACGTGTTAGCAAACGGATGATGAGTGCTGGTCTGGTTGTATAATTCATCTGTCCGTTACGGCCATATCCAGTTTTAATTATTTTATCCTTTAGTGGAAAAAATACCGTAGGTAAGTCCCCATATTATACTCAGGAAGAAAGGGGGGCCGGGTGTATTTACATTAGGTTAAGCAGCAGCTAAAAGCAGGCCGATGGGTACCAAGCAAAAAGAGTCCTAAATGGTTGTAATTCGGGTAAGATTTTAATATATTGGTGTGAATATAGAGTTTGTAATCGCATGTTTCAACACCCATAAGGTGAAGCAGAAAAGGGAAATGGATGTATTTGAAGATTGACCAGAATACCTTGCGGGCCATACGGTTTGAACGACCGGATTATATTCCCATGTTGTTTTGGATTAACCCGGCCTGTTGGAACCATTATCCCAAGGATGCGCTAATTCAACTGATGAGTGAGCATCCCCTTTTATTTGCCGATTTTGATCCGGAAAAATTTCAGCCACCAGAGCTAGCACCCTGGGAATGTGCAGGCCGGCCCTATAAGGATTTTTGGGGCTGTACATGGGAAACATCTGAAGACGGTCTTACCGGAGTGGCAACCCGTCATCCGCTGGCTGATTGGGATAACTGGTCTGAATTCAGGCCACCGGATGCTGCAAAAACGGATGGGATGGCCGAAGTAAACTGGGACGCAATCCGACAAAAATTTGAACAGGCCAGGTCTAAAGGTGAATATGGAGCCGGCAGCCTGGAACACGGTCACATGTTCCTGCGTCTGACATATTTGCGCGGGTATGAAAATATCTTATTCGATATGAACGACGACGAACCCCGGTTGGGGCAACTGATAGAAATGATCGCAAACTTCAGTATGGAAATTGTGGAGCGTTATCTGGAACTGGGAGCGGCGGTAATGTACTATCCGGAAGATTTGGGTATGCAGGTTGGTCCCATGCTTGCGCCGGAGAATTTTCGCAAGTATATTAAGCCGGTTTACCAGAAGCTATCAGTCGCAGCCCGAGAAAAGGGGGCCTTGGTACACATGCACAGTGACGGGGACATTCGCTCGCTGGTGGAGGATATGGTCGACAGTGGTGCGGATATAATAAACTTGCAGGATATGGTCAATGGCATAGATTGGATTGGGTCCCATCTTAAGGGGCGCGTTTGTATTGATTTGGATATTGACCGTCAAAAGATTACTAGGTTCGGCAGTTCGACTGAGATTGATAAACTGATTCGTGAAGAAGTAGAAAAACTGGGCAGCCGAGAGGGGGGACTAATGATGATCTACGGCCTATATCCCCAAGTTCCGCTGGAGAATGTTAAGGCCCTGATGGATGCACTGGAACGTTATGCGATTTATTATGCTTAAGATAAAAAATGTGATAAACGCTTACCTAAGTGATTAATTGAAAGGAATGACATCATGAAAAAATACGGCGTGGGTATAATCGGCTGCGGCTGGGTCGCGGAGGAATACATCAAGGCCTTCGGCAATGATGTGCGTTCCGAAATACGGGCTCTGGTGAGCCGAAATCGGGCGAATGCCCAGCGCTACCAGGACCGCTATAACCTGCGTTGTACAATTGAAACGAACTATAAAAAAATGCTCGAGCAAAAGAATATTGATATCGTGGTGGTATCCACCCCCCATAATGCGCATACCGAATATGTGGTGGCGGCGGCGGAAGCGGGCAAACACATCATCATCGAAAAGCCGGTGGCTATTACTCCGGAAGAAGTACGCCGGCAACAGGAAGCGGTAAGTAAAAACAAGGTAAAAACCATAGTGAGTTTTGTGCTGCACTGGAATCCGCTGCTGATGACTATTGACAATCTTATAGAGCAAGGGACGTTCGGAAATATTTTTATGGTTGAGGTTGATTATATGCATCGGCTCTGGATGAGCGCAGATATGAAGTGGCTGGGAAGCAGAGAAAAAAGCGGATCGGCAATACTTGCCGGCGGCTGTCACGCAATTGACGCCCTGCGCTGGTTCGCCCGCAGTGAGGTCGAGGAAGTATCCGCCTACCAGGTCAAAACCGAGAATCCTATGGAATATCCGGGAACGATAACGGTAAATGTAAAATTCACCAACGGCAGCGTCGGTCGCAGCACCACCTCTTTCGATGCCAATATGCCCTACCGGTTTAATATTGGTGTCTATGGCACAGAAGCTGCGGTGAGAAATGATGAACTGTTTGCACCGAAGTTGTTTCCGGGCCAGAATGATTTTTTAAAGATCCCCTGTATCTTACCGGACAGCGGAGATGTGGCTCATCATCCGTTTCAGGGGGAAGTATCACACTTGCTCGATTGCATCGTAGAAGACAGACGACCATTTCCGGATCTGGATGACGCAGCCCGGACGCAGGCGGTGTGTTTTGCGGCGGATATTTCGGCCCAGCAGGCAAGGCCCGTGGCCCTGAAAGAGTTGGAAATGTAATCTATAAAAGATTGGCATAAATTGCCGGGGCAAGCCCCACTTCAGTTTAATACCAAGAAAATGGCAGGTTCTTTATGAATAAGAAAAAGAAAAAAACAGCGGATTTTCGTTATGATACCGGCCCGGCTCGAGTTTCCTGGGCAGCGGTCGGAGAATATGTTAACCAAAATGAGATAACCGATATTATTAAATTCCTGTTCCAGCCCGCTAAGGGGCGGGCGATAAAGTATCAAGGACAACTGAAACGTGTCAGCCGGGAATTAGAAAAACTGGCGAATCTGGCCCAGCCGGCGGGTAAGCTCTCGCTGGGCGGGAAGGTCAAGGCCCTGGAAGAACAGGTGGCTAAATTGCTGAAGGCCAAGCATGCAGTGTTTTTAACCAATGCCACCGCCGGCTTTGAAATCGCTTATAAGTATGCCGGTTTACAACCCGGGGATGAAGTAATCGCCCCGGCGATTACCTTTATAGCCTCGATAGCTTATCCTTTGAGTATCGGGGCCAAGGTGGTGTTAGCCGATCTGGATCCGCGTACGATTAATATGGATCCGAAAGATGTAGAACGCAAAATTACTTCCCGGACCAAGGTGATCATACCGGTGCACATAGGTGGATATCCGGTGGATATGGCGCCTATCATGCGTTTGGCACGTAAGCATGATATAACGGTTATCGAGGATGCCGCCCATGCCTTCGGCGGGAGTTACCGGGGAAAACCGATCGGTACTATCGGTCATTTTGGCGCCTTTAGTTTTCACGAAGTTAAAAATATTAATTCACTGGGTGAAGGTGGAGTGTTGTGTACCAATTTGGCTTTCGGTAAGGATTTTCCGCAGGCACGATTTGTGGGGGTTGATACCGCCCGGCCAATATCCAAGTGGCTTTACGATGTACGGGCCTTGAAAGGAAAATCCGGTTACTTCGGGGCCGGCAATCATTCCTCCACCGAGATTCAGGCGGTCTGTCTGTCTAGTCAGATAAAAAGACTTAAAACGATTATCACCAAACGGCGGCAGGCGGCGGCATATTTGAACCGCCGCTTGCGCGGGGTAAAGGGCATTATTACTCCTCCGCTAGACGACAAACACATTAAAGGAACCTATCATTTGTATCTACTCCAGGTTGATCCGGATAAGGCCGGCGGTGATATTCAGCTTTTCAAAAAGAAGATTGCCGCCCGCGGGGTAGTGCAGATCCCTCATTTCGCCCCCTTATATAAATTCAGGATTATGCGACAAATGGGTTATGATACCGCTACGCTAGCGGCAAGCTGTCCCGTGACTGAAGAAGCCTTCGAACATCGTTTCACTCATTTACCTCTGTACGATTTCACTCCGGAGCAATTGAAGTACATGGCGGATATGGTTATTGAAGCCGTCGCAGAGATGCGAAAGGGCAACTAAACAGAAACGCAAAAAAAAAACATAGAATATTTAAATGTCAACGAGACACCGGCGGCGGGTTTAAAAAACCAGGATAATCCTTGATTGCCGGTTCCCATTCCGGGCTATCCGTTGCACTTCGTGTCCTGGGAATAATATTACGAATCATGATTAATTTTTACTTGGAAAATCGCAACACAGCGGAGTCCTGGATTTTACATCTAAACTTGTTAAAATGGGGCGGAGGCCCGGTGAGATCAACGCGCCGGAATAACAAAATATTCTGTCCTGAATTAGAGGTAATATATGAACAATTATATGCGAGAGCAAAAGTTCTTGTCGGTTTTAATAATTTTAGCCATTGGTAGCTCGATTGTATCGGCCGGCGGGTTGGAGCCGGTTAAATTTAATAACCCTGACCTGACAGTTGATTTGGGCACAGGACTTTGGGCTCAGCCGATTCCGGTGGACTACGATAATGACGGGGATAACGATTTAATCGTGTGCTGTCACGATGTGCCCTACAATGGCACGTACTTTTTTGAGAATACAACCGGTAAGGTAAAGATGCCGGTATTTAAGGCAGCGGTACGGATCGGTCCGGGCTATAAAAATCTCCAGCCGAGTTATGTTGCCGGTACCGTGCGTCTGCTGCTGCCGGGGGAGGAAATTGTGGATTTTCTGCAACCGCCAAAGCAGCTACAGGAGATCAAGAAGATACATTCTTCACCTAAATTGCCCGACCCAAAGATCAGAGCCCGCTCCCGGCATTGGCATTATGTAGATTATGACGGAGATGGCGCGTTGGATTTGATCGTGGGGGTGGGCACCTGGGACGACTACGGCTGGGATAATGCGTATGATGAAAACGGCAACTGGACACACGGGCCGCTGCACGGAAATATTTATTTTATTCGCAACCGGGCAGGCACAGAAAATCCCCAGTATGATGCACCGGTAAAGATTAAGGCCGGCGGTGAGCCTATCGATGTGTATGGCAGACCTTCTCCGAACTTTGCCGACTTCGACGGTGACGGAGATCTGGACCTTATTTGCGGAGAGTTTGTTGACAAGATGACCTGGTTCGAAAATATCGGGACGCGCAAAGCGCCCGAATATACAGCCGGTAAGTATCTGATGTGCGGGGGCAAACCCATACAAATGGATTTATGCATGATCACACCGGTGGCCATGGATTGGGATGAGGATGGAGATATAGATCTTATCGTCGGGCAGGAGGATGGTCGGGTGGCCCTGGTGGAAAACACGGGCCGGAAAACAAACCATATGCCGGAATTTCTTGAACCAAAGTTTTTTCAGCAATGTGCGGACAATCTCAAATTCGGAGTATTAGTCACACCCTTTAGTTATGACTGGGATGGTGACGGGGATGAAGACCTTGTCTGTGGTAATAGTGCGGGCTATATCGGCTTTATCGAAAATCTTAACGGAGGCAATCCGCCTAAGTGGGCCAGACCCGTATATCTCAAGGCCGACGGTAAAGTAATCCGTATTATGGCCGGTCCCAACGGTTCGATACAGGGGCCGTGCGAAACCAAGTGGGGATATATAACCTTGAATGTGGCGGATTGGAACAACGATGGTTTACCGGACATAGTAATAAATTCAATTTGGGGGCGCATTGAATGGTTTGAAAATAATGGTTCACGAAAACAACCTAGACTCAAAGCAGCTCAACCTATTACAGTTGAATATTCCGGAAAAACACCCAAGCCGGTCTGGAACTGGTGGAATCCAAAAAAAAAGGAGCTGGTCACCCAATGGCGGACAACGCCAGTGGTCATAGACTACGATAAGGACGGACTTAATGATCTGATCATACTCGATCAAGAAGGTTATCTGGCCCTGTTTCGCCGGGCCAGGAAGGGTGATAAACTGGTTCTCCTGCCGGGTGAACGAATCTTTCATTGTGAACCTGCTTGTGAATTTGATACGAAACAGAACCCTAAAAATAATAAGAGCGGTCTTTTAAGGATGAATGTCCGTAGTGCCGGGGGCAGCGGCAGACGAAAATTATGCTTTGTTGATTGGGACCTCGACGGGCGCCTGGATATGCTGGTGAACAGTAAGAACATTAATTTTCTAAAAAATGTCAGTTCGGATGCAAAGCAAAATTATTTCCGTGATATGGGAATGGTTGATCAGCGGGTTTTGGCAGGCCACACCACCAGCCCTACAGTTGTGGACTGGGATAAAAACGGTGTGCCAGATCTATTGGTGGGAGCGGAAGATGGGTTTTTATACTATATGCCCAATCCACATGCCGCCGGAAAGTGAAAGAAAAACCAGTAATCGATATTTTTACCAGAAAAGGTAATATATGAACAGTTATGTACGACAGCAAAGGATTTTATGGGCTTTAATGATTACAGCCATTTATGGTTCGGTGGTATTTGCCAGCGGGTTGGAACGAGTAAAATATAATAATCCCGGACTGGCCGTGGATTTGGGCGTAGGGCTTTGGGCGCAGCCGATACCGGTGGACTATGATAATGACGGGGATAACGATTTAATCGTGTGCTGTCATGACGTACCATATAGCGGTACATACTTTTTTGAGAACACCACCGGTAAGGTAAAGATGCCTGTATTTAAGGCTGGGGTGCGGATCGGCCCCGGATTTTTAAGTAGCATCCAGCCGAGTTATGTCGATGGCAAAGTGCGCCTGCTGCTGCCGGGTAAGGAAATTGTGGATTTTATGAATCCACCCAAACGGCTGGAGCAAACCAAAAAGATATATTCAGGAAATCTGCCCAAATCTAAGGTCAATGCCGGCGCTCGGTATTGGCGTTATGTAGATTATGACGGAAACGGCGCGTTGGATTTGATTGTGGGGATGGGTATTTGGGACGACTACGGCTGGGATAATGCGTATGATGAAAACGGCAATTGGACGCGCGGGCCGCTGCACGGCTATATTTATTTTATTCGCAATCGGGCAAGCACTGAAAACCCCCAGTATGATGCACCGGTAAAGATCAAGGCCGGCGGCGAGCCTATCGATGTATATGGCGGACCTGCTCCGAATTTTGCCGACTTCGATGGTGACGGTGATCTGGACCTTATCTGCGGAGAGTTTATCGACAAAATGACCTGGTTCGAAAATATCGGGACGCGCAAAGCGCCCGAATATGCAGCCGGTAAGTATCTGATGTGCGGGGGCAAACCCATACAAATGGATTTATGCATGATCACACCGGTGGCCATTGATTGGGATGAGGATGGAGACATCGACCTAGTAGTTGGGCAGGAAGATGGACGAGTTGCACTGGTAGAAAACACCGGCCGAATAATAAACAACATGCCGGAATTTCTTGAGCCGAAGTTTTTTCAGCAAGGTGCGAACAATCTCAAATTCGGGGCATTAGTCACCCCCTTTAGTTACGACTGGGATGCTGACGGGGATGAAGACCTTATCTGCGGCAATAGTGCGGGCTATATTGGTTTTATAGAAAATCTTGACGGGGGCAATCCCCCTAAGTGGGCCAGCCCCGTATATCTCAAGGCCAACGGTAAAGCAATCCGTATTATGGCAGGTCCCAACGGTTCGATACAGGGCCCTTGTGAAGCCAAGTGGGGATATACCACGCTGAATGTAGCTGATTGGAACCAAGACAGTCTGCCGGACATTGTAGCCAATTCAAGTTGGGGACGTATTGTGTGGTTTGAAAATATCGGATCGCGCAAACAACCTCAACTCAAGGGGGCCCAACCTGTTACTGTTGAATATGCCGGTAAAACGCCTAAACCAGCCTGGAACTGGTGGAATCCGAACGGTAAGGAGCTGGTCACCCAATGGCGAACAACGCCGGTGGTTATTGACTACGACAAGGACGGACTTAATGATCTGATTATACTCGATCAAGAAGGTTATCTGGCCCTGTTTCGCAGGGCCAAAAAGGACAATAAGCTGATTCTTTTGCCGGGTGAACGAATTTTTCACGGTGAAGATGTTTGTCAATTTAATACGAAACAGATCCCTATAAATCATGAGAGCGGTGTGCTGAAAATGAATGTCGGTTCGTCCGGGGGTAGCGGCAGACGAAAAATATGCTTTGTTGATTGGGACCTCGACGGGCGTCTGGATATTTTAGTGAACAGCAAGAACATTAATTTTCTAAAAAATATTAGTTCGGATGCAAAGCAAAATTATTTCCGTGATATGGGGATGGTTGATCAGCGGGTTTTGGCAGGCCATACCACCAGCCCCACGGTTGTGGACTGGGATAAAAACGGAATACCGGATCTATTAGTGGGAGCCGAAGACGGATTTTTATACTATATGCCCAATCCACATGCCGCCGGAAAGCGTAAGAAAGACCACTAATCAACGATTTTCCCAGAAAAGGTTAATCTTATGAAAAAACGAACTCTTTCATTCCTGATAGCCCTGTGTTTTTATGCCGGCGTTCAACTCGAACCATATGCGACAGCTCAGTCGTTTGATCCGGCACATGTTGCCGGACAAATCCTGGAGACAACCGGTGTAAAGGGAGGACTGGTGATCCATATTGCCTGCGGAACAGGAGATCTCACCGCGGCGCTGCATAATAATGACAGTTACCTTGTCCAGGGATTGGATACAGATGCGGAAAATATTGAAAAAGCACGTGCTCATATTAAATCATTGGGGCTCTACGGTACAGTATCCGTGGAACAGTGGGAAGGCAGTTTCCTGCCGTACATTGACAATCTGGCCAATCTTGTTGTATCTGAAGATCTCGGTAAGGTACCACTGGCGGAAGTGATGCGGGTGCTCTGTCCAAAAGGCGTGGCCTATATCAAAAAGAACAATACCTGGATAAAAATGGTTAAACCGCGCCCACCAGAAATAGATGAATGGACGCACTACCTTCATGATCCCTCCAACAACGCCGTTGCTCATGACAGTGTAGTGGCTCCTCCTTATCATTATCAGTGGATTGCGGGGGCCAGATGGGCCCGCAGTCATGACCACCTATCCAGTATGAGTGCTGCGGTATCCGCCGGCGGAAGAATTTTCTACATTGCAGATGAAGGGTCCATCTCCTCGGTAGCGCTTCCGGACCGCTGGTCTCTCATAGCCCGGGACGCCTTTAACGGTGTATTACTCTGGAAGCGCCGGATAGAACCCTGGGAAGATCATTTAAGAGGTTTCCGCAGCGGACCTGCTGACCTGGCCCGCAGACTGGTTGCAGTGAACGATCGCGTTTATGTTACCCTGGGATACGGTAAGGGACTCACCGCCCTGGAGGCGGCAACCGGAAAGACCATCAAGAATTATGAAAAGACGGAGGGCACGGAAGAAATCATTTTCCATGATAATGTGCTGTACCTTGTTGTCGGAGATCCGGCTGAGCAAATAGCCAATCAGAAACCCGATCCGGATAAGAAAGTAAATACGTGGATGTTTTGGCCGACCTACAAAATGACCGCTGCCAGAAAACGAATACTGGCCCTTGATAGCGGGACGGGTACTGTTTTGTGGAATAAAGCTGACGACGATACCGCAGAAATTATGCCCACCACTCTTGGTCTGGATGACGATAGGGTGTTTTTTCAAAACGCCAGCGGGATTATCTGCCTGGATGCCAAATCCGGTAAGGAAATATGGAATACCCCCCGTCCTATAGGCCGTGATCGACTGGGCTGGTCCACACCAACCCTGGTGGTTCAGGATGATGTAGTTCTATCAGCAGATCGGGGGCTAGTATTACCAGATACCAAAGAAACCGATCAGCCGGAAAAACTGCAATGGACTATCAGCGTTCAGGGGGGTATCGCACCGGCAGGCGAGTTGATCGCCTTTTCGGCGCAGACCGGTGAAAAACTCTGGTCATGTCCCTGCTGGGAATCCTATAACCATCCGGTAGATGTACTGGTGGCGGACGGATTGGTTTGGACGGGAGAACATGTATGGGTGCACGATCCAGGAATCACCGAGGGACGCGATTTGAAAACCGGAGCAGTCAAAAGGCAGCGTCCACCGGACAGCAAATTTTTCAACGTCGCCTGTGGGCATCATCGCTGTTACCGTAACCGGGCCACTGATCGATATCTCCTTTTGGGCCGGGCCGGAGTGGAGTTTATAGAGCTTGCTTCCGGAACAGCCATTCCCAATCATTGGGTTCGCGGTGCCTGCCAATACGGAATTATGCCTTGTAATGGTCTGCTTTATGCACCACCACATTCCTGTGCCTGTTATATCAAGGCCAAACTCAACAGCTTTAACGCCCTGGCTCCCAAGCGAGCCGTCCGGGGGGATGTGGTTATCCGCAATGCACGCCTTGAACAGGGTCCTGCTTATAAGAAGAAGACGGATGAATTAAAATCAGCCGATTCTGCTGATTGGCCGACATATCGTCATGACCAGTCCCGAAGCGGACGAACTCACAATGCCGTTTCTCCTTCTTTAAAAATCAGTTGGCAAAGTGATATCGGCGGCAAGCTAACCAGTCCCGTAGTTGCGGAGGGGAAGATATTTTTAGCCTCGGTTGACACACATACGGTTTATGCGTTGGATGCCAACAGCGGTAAACACCTCTGGGATTACACTACATCAGGCCGGGTCGATTCTCCCCCAACGATCTATAAGGGTATGGTTCTGTTCGGTTCTGCCGATGGGTGGGTCTATTGTCTGTGTGCAACAGATGGAATGCTGGTCTGGCGATTCCGGGCCGCTACGGAAGATCGTCGCATAGTGGCCTATGGGCAATTGGAATCCGCCTGGCCCGTACCCGGCAATCTACTTATCCAAAATGATGTGGCCTATTGCGTGGCGGGCAGGTCGTCCTACCTGGACGGCGGTATTTACCTATGCCGACTTGATCCTCTAACAGGCAAAATGCTTTCTGAAACTTGTCTGGATAATCGTGACCCCCAAACCGGTATTCAGCCCAAAGGAATAGTAAAAGGTCTAAATATACCGGGAGCCCTGCCGGATATTCTCTCCAGTGACGGCAGCTCTGTTTTTATGCGTCATAAGCGATTTGATCTGGCCGGTGTGGAACAAAAACAGAATGTCCCTCATTTGTATAGCTCTGCTGGTTTTTTGGATGATTCCTGGTGGCATCGTACATATTGGTTTGTGGGGACACGCATGATCTCTGGTTGGGGCGCCTGGGCCTTGATGGGTAATGAATATCCTGCCGGAAGGTTGCTGGTGGTGGATGATTCTAAGATTTATGGATTTGGACGCAGTAATTATCAAAAACACGGCAGTCATCCTGGCCTAAATAATACACATTACCATATTTTCTCAGCCGATAGAAAACAGCTTACAGCTAAAAAGGTAGTTCAACAAAAACCGAAAAAGAATGTTAAAAAATTGGCTTCTTTAACACCGGCTCAAAGGTGGATTGGCTCCACGCCCGACCCATTTATATCCAGAGTGAACTATTACTGGCGAAAACAAATCCCCTTTGTGGTTCGGGCTATGGTTTTGGCTGATAAGACGCTGTTCATCGCCGGCCCACCGGATAAGGTTCAGAAAAAAGATAAAAACGGCAATTCTGATGCTAACGGCAAAGAATCTTTTTTATGGTCAGTTTCTACCGAGAATGGTAAAATTCTAACTCAGTACAATCTTGTTTGTCCGCCTGTCTTCGACGGCATGATTGCCGCTCAAGAGCGGCTCTATATCACTATGCTTGACGGACGAGTTTTGTGCCTGGGCCCCAAAGATTAAACAAAGAAATATTATTACACCGAAACACAAGGAGTATGGTATGTCAAAAAAAGTTAAATGGGGCGTGGTTGGTTCGGGAGGCATAGCCCGTAGGAGAACAATCCCTGAAGGGATTGTCCCTGGCGTCAATGCTGAACTGACGGCGGTCTGTGATATTAATACTGAGGCGAATAAAGAAGTGGCAGATGAGTTCGGGACCTGTCCCGCTGCTTCTCTGGATGATCTGCTCGCTATGGACATAGATGCGGTATATGTCGCCACCCCCGCCGATGCACATTGTCAACAGGTAATGAGCTGCGCCCGGGCCGGCAAACATATTCTATGTGAAAAGCCTCTCGGTATGACCATAGAAGAGGCGGAAAAAATGATGAACGCCTGCCGGGATGCCGGTGTTTTGCTGGGTACGGCCTTTATGATGCGCTTTCACACCCAGCACCAAGCAGCCTTAAAAATGATACAAAAGGGCAGCCTGGGCGCCTTAACCTACGGCCGAGCACAACTATCATGCTGGTATCCACCTATGGAAGGAGCCTGGCGCCAGGATCCGGCTAAGGGCGGCGGAGGATCACTGATGGATATGGGCGGTCACTGTATTGACCTGATGGAGATGTTCTTCGGTAATATCAAAAAAGTATCCTGTTTTATAAACAATACGGTCCATGACTATAAATCAGAGGATAGTGCGGTAGTATCCTTGTTCTTTGAAAACGGCGCCCTGGCTACCATTGATAATTTCTTTTGTGTGCCGGATGCCAGCAGTAAAAATGTCCTGGAACTATACGGCAGCCGGGGCAGCATATTGGCCCAGGGGACCATCGGTCAGGGCCAGGCGGGCCAGATGACAGCCTATCTGGAAGAGAAGGCTGCCGGATACGATGCTCAACAACAGCGCAACGAAGCGGGAAGTATTTCAATAGCGCCGGAGCCGGTGAACATGTACCGGGCGGAGATTGAAGAATTCGGACGAGCGGTATTGGATGGTAACCAGCCATCCTGTAGCGCAGAGACAGGCCTGCAGAGCCAGAAGATTTTGGCAGCCTGTTATGAATCCGCCCGCACGGGAAAAGTTATAGAAGTTTGATTCAGGAAACATTACTACTTTATTAGTCAGGAGGTAATTATGATCGAGCTGGGAATGCATACGGATAACTGGCGTTGTCTGGGGGGATCTCTTGAAAAAGCGGTCGAAGCCGCGAAAAAGTTGAAATTAACAACCATCGAGTTTGGCGTAATTGACGGTCAGAATTTTATCCAGGGGTTAGGTTATGACCCTGCCGTCTCCCTGGATACCAATCCCATCAGGTTGCGACGTTATCTGGAAAAGAACGGTCTGCGACCGTCTCAGATCGACGCGGCCTATCCCATCACCGGGCCGTTAGGCTCCACTTTCGCCGTGCGTTATGTCCAACGGGCGATTCAATTTGCCCACGCCATCGGCTGTCCGCGGGTGGTAACAACCGACGGACAGTTCAAACCTAAGGAATATACAGACGAGGAAGTGCTCAGCTTTGCCAAGGAGAACTATCGTCAGATTCTGGAGTGGGCCGAGGATTATGAAATCATAATCAACATCGAGCCCCACGGCCCTTATACCACCAATCCTGAGATTATGGAGCGTATGCTCAATTTCTTTGATACTCCCTGGCTGCGCATGAACTTCGATACCGGTAATACTTTTATCGCCGGCCAGGATCCGCCAACGTTCCTTAAACGTTTTCTGCCTAAGTTAAGTCACATGCACGTCAAGGATGTGGCCCCGGAACTGGAAGCCGACCGGGGTGAATCGACGGGAATAGGAACGTCCTATGTGTCGATTGGCAAGGGGATCAATGCGGACAATATCAAAGAGTGCATTAAGATAATAAAGAAATCCGACTGGGACGGCGTGCTCTCGATCGAGTGTTTGGGTACCGATGAACTACTCTGGGCCAGTGTGGACTGGCTGCGCGATCAGATTGCTAATGCTTAAAATACGGCGCGAAAATGATGTTGGTATAATACGAATATACTCATTTGCTATTTTTGCAACACGACTATTTCTTTAACTGATGATCGCAGGGCTTTAGTCCCTTTTTGAATTTATTCAAGCCGATGGGATTGGGATTATATTCGCCTACAAAGTCAACCTTGCTCTGGGAAGGAATTTTATCTTCCATATTCAAACACCAATAACAGCCGTTAATGAGCAGGCGGCGGAATCCTTCGCTTTTCAGGTCGCCTGCGTGTCCCATGGTGGTCACAAAAATTCGAGAGTCCTTCCCCTGATTGCCTGTATAAGTATTCAACCAGGCCACCGGCACTAGATGCTTATTGGGATTAGGCTTATCTTGCGGGTTCATACCTGAAAGCACCTGTCCCATAATGACGGGATTATAATTCCCTTGGAACTCATCCAGGCCATATACGTCCGAAGGCCCCCAGATGTCCCGGCAACCCTGTACTATTGGGTTATCTTCCATGCCTATAGCAATAATTCCGCGGGTACTTTCCTTTTGATGATGCCCGTAATGGCAGACCCAGGTTTGGCCGAAAACCACCCGGCCGTATCCACCCGCCGGATTCTTGCTGTTAAAACTATATTTTGCATAGGGGCTATCTTTGTGTTTTCGATAATAGAACGGATGGGTGGAGGTTCGCAGGGCGAGGATGGGTTTACCGGAGTTGGTGTAATCGATAATATATTTCATCTTTTCATCGGGCAGCTCCTGGAACCGCAAAAACATAACCATCAGGTCGGCTTCTTTAAGAAGCTCAAGACCGGGGAGGTTGTCCAGGGTTGAGGGGTCAATCTCACCGGTTTGTTTGTTGAGGGCAAAAAGGACCGTACACTTGAATCCATGATGTACCGCCGCAATCTTGGCTAGTTGAGGTATCAATTCTTCCGAACGGTATTCTTCGTCACCGGCGAGCAGAACAATATGTTTGCCCTGCCCGGGACCTTGGAAACCATCAAATACAATGGCGGGACCACCTGCCTGGACATTAGTGCCTGGTAAACAGATTAGACCAACAAACATTAAGATCAAAATATGCCCCATAATTTTATTTTTGACCATAATTATTCCCTCTTATCAATTACCGATTGGATAACTAAAACCAATAATATTAATTAGATTCGAGAATTTTACGATTTTTTGAACGAGAGTGTCTGGTCGGTTCTCCAGTGTAGAGCTGCCCCTTCATCGCCTGGCTTCGAAACGGTCCAGAGGCATCGTATAGAACTTTTTTGGTGTCAACCGTGTTAAACATGATTCCCGGGCCGTGAAAATTCAACTCCGCCACAATCTTACCGTCCGGTTGAATAACACATGAGGGATAGGCGCAATAGTAAGAGCAGGAGTTACTCATGCTGACCCAGAAATAATTCGTTGCCGCCCGACACTGCATGGTCTGACGCATAATGTCGGTGTGGATGGTACGCTGTGACAAACGGGCGTTGTAGAATGATTGCAGAATACAGTCCACCTTTTTCTTCTTCAAAGCCCGATACAGCTCCGGGAAGCGCAGGTCATAACAAATAAGCAGACTACACTTAACCCCATTGATTTCAAAAAACGCGAAATGATCGCCCGGGGTATAGTGCTGTAAATCCCGTTCCATACAAAACCGCTTGTCGTAGCGGTCCACGATTTTGCCTTGCGGATTTATCAGATATAAGCTGTTGTGAGGTTTGATGTTTGAGGAAAGAAAATGGGTACTGCCCAGGACCGTCCACAGTTTCAATTTTGCGGATAGTTTCATGATCTTGCGTGTTTCAGACCACAACATCTCCCAATCAAAATTCTCCAGCGACTCAAAGTCAGAACCTGCATAACCACTAAGCGCACATTCGGAAAAGTGAACAATATCCGCGCGTTTACTCTTGGCCTTTTGCATAAAATTTTGGATATACTTCGAGTTGCGCAGGATGTTTTTACTGACTGCAAATTGGCACGTGGCCACCTGTAATTTACCGTCTGCCATATGATGCGTCCTCCAGTAAGTTGCATTAAATTACGACAATCTCAAGTAAGCTGATTCGTTGTGATTAAGTAGCGGAGATTTTATAACGTTAGGCGAAAAATTGCCAGAGAAATAATTCGTTATGTTTAGCTATGATCTCAATATTAAAGTCCAATAACGCCATATAAAATTTCTGCCCGCCACAAACAACAATGCAAAACGTTTTAACACACGGATCTAATTTGGAGGTATTTTTTCTGGTATTTTACTATTCATTTTGCTATAATATTTTTAAGCAAAAAGTTCGTTTTACGTAGGCAAAGGGTGTAAAAAGGAGCCGGCCCAGATGCCGGATATAGCAATGAAGGTCTGATTACATGCACTTCCCAGAATTCTTAAATATTAATCACAGGAATAGTATGTTTTTGTGGAAATATTTACTTTCGGTGGTAATTCTGATAATGGTCCCATCGGTCGGAATTATCCGGGCTGGGGTGGAATATGTTGATCCGCCGGGCGGATGGTCTTATATATACCTGGGCAACACCGCAGCAGCGGGAGACCCTCATGGCTCACCGGGATATAACGCTCTGGATGGCACCTGGAGCCATGAAAATGATTCCGACTCCTGGGACGGTACCGGCATGGGCTCGGGAAATCCCGGTGGGGTATCGGCATTAAGCCAAGGCGCTGATAATTTCGCCCGGCTCCAAGACGCCTACGATTATGATCCCGGCTCAGATCCTAGTAACAGAAAATTATATTTTGGCCATAGTATCACTACAGACATAGGCAGCGCCGCTGAAAACCTGTTAGATAACGGCGTTACCATTTCCCTTCGGGCCCGACTGGCTACGACTGCGCCCCTTGATGATCTGAACAATATTACCCCCTGGCCTGTAGGTGGTGACGGATATACATTACATAGTGGGGGCAAAGGCAATTTTGGAATTCGCCAATCCACCGATCATGCTATCATCAGTTTCTGCTTGGCCCTTGAATCCGATCACAGCCAAAGCGGCTCAGGCCCGGGCCTCATTATGAACTGTTTAAATGGGTCAACTCCAAGTACAAGCGTAGATCCAGGAGATGCAGGTTCTACTTTTAATATATTGACAATCTCTGATTTAACCGTTTGGCATGAGTTTTGGATCACCATTGAAACGGATTCCTCCGCTACGGGTACCCACAAAATAAAGATTTATCGGGATGGTTCTTTAATCCCGGAAGAGTTTTTCGTAACGGCAGGATTAGACAGTGAAAATGATTATGAAGACACCTTTCTGGCTTTGGGGATGGGTCGCACCGGACAGGCAGGCGCTATTGACGTGGACTTTTTTGCTTATAGGCAAGGCTGTTATGAACCTACTTCAATCTCCAACCAACCCCCCTCAGTGGACGCCGGTTTGAACCAGACAATCTGGTGGCCCTATCAAAAGGCCGTACCCCTGGACGCTACCGTGACCGATGACGATCCCTGTAATCTGGGAGAAATCGGCATTGATTACGGCTCCTTACAGTGGTCCCAAATCAGTGGTCCGGGAACAATTACATTTGATCCCTGCGCCTCAGTGCAGGATCCCACCGCCAGGATCCCCGCTACCGGAATCTATAAATTGTCTCTGCAAGCAGCCGATGAAATCCTTCAAGACGCTTGCGATGTCATGACGATTACCGCCTATCCCTCGCTGTTGGGTGATTTGAATCTGGATTTTAAAGTAGATATCGATGATCTGGAACTATTCATTTTGCAGTGGCTGGATCCACCGGGCTGCCCGGAACATCCAACCGGATGTGCAGACCTGACCGGAAGTGACAACGGAGTCGATATCGAGGATTTTAATTGTCTTTCTGAAAACTGGCAAAAAACTTGGCCCCTCGTAACCATCCTCGCCCCCGACCCCAATGCAGCCGAAGCCGGTCCCAATACGGGCCAGTTTTCCATCAGCCGTACCGATACCGAGGGAAATCTAACCGTACAATACGAGGTGGGTGGTACGGCAGAGCCGGCAGATTACAATGAAACCCTCACCGGACAGATAACCATTCCGGACGGCTGGCTGTCAGAGACGATAACTATCACACCGTATGATGATAGTGAAAGTGAAGGCAGCGAGACCGTTGAACTTACCCTTATTCCCGGAGACGGCTATCAAATTGGCACACCCGACAGTGCCGCCGTCACTATCGTGGATGATGATTTCTCCGGGATTGAATCTGCCGATTTAATTGTCGAGATGAACGTTAATCCCTATAGCTATACCGTAACGGAAAAATCTACCCTGCAGGTGCTCATCTCCCAAAGTGAAACTAATATGAATATCTCTGGCGTAAGTCGCAAGGCTCTTAGCGCCTATAATGTTCAGATTGGTCTTGACTGGATGGAGGCGACTCTGGATTTGGAAGGAACAACCGAAACGGGCTATGTAAAATTTTCCTTTGAGGATTCGGATGTAGTCAAGGTGTTTCTCAACAGCTCGGCAGTACCTACCAACGTCAAAGAGGAATTTACCGATCAGGGCGAACATTATTACGGTATCTGGGAATATCCCCAGGGTGGGCACATCGACAACCGCGGTGCCGACCGCGATTTGATTGGATTCTGGAGCATGGACGACACCAACTTTGCCAATGCCCGGGCCCCGTTCTATGTAACCACCCGCAAATATGGAATCTACGTGGACACCCTCGCCCTGGGCCATTACACCATTGCCCAGTCCGGCAAAACCAGCTTCGATTTCGACGAAGCAGATATGACGTATTACGTGATTTACGGGCCAACCTATGAAAATATCTTCGACGAGTTCAACGATCTGGCCGGCCCGGCTCGCATGCCCCCCGACTGGGCCTTCGATTCCATCTGGTGGCGCAATGATGATTCTAAGGAATTTGGTTACACGGACCTGGTAGAAAATAGAGTGATTGACAGTGCCGAAGACAATGTCATAGCCACCGCCAATCATCTGCAATACTATCGGATTCCCGCCTCGGCCGTTTGGATCGATCGTCCCTTTACCAGTGGTGATTGGGGTTGGGGACAGATGAATTTCAACCCCGCCGACGACTGGTTCCCCAGCGGTACCCCCAACGGCCAGTACATGATCGATTACCTGGAAAATAAGGGCTATAAATTCTTGTTGTGGATTGCCAACCGCTGTGCCTACACTTTGAAAACAGAGGGAGAGGCATATGGTTACCTCTTTACGGGTTATACCAGCAGGCCCGCCGCAGACGTCCGTGATCCCTGTGCCTATAACTGGTTTAAAAACCATCTGGATACCTTTGCCCAAATGGGCGTCCGCGGTTATAAGATAGACCGCGGCCATGAAAACGAACAACCCGATGAACTCGAAAACGAAATTGTCTATCTCTTCCGCAAATTAGCGGCCGAAGTACTGATGGACCTCTATGGCGCTGATTATCTGATGTACGCCCGCAATGCTTATGATAAGAACCGCCGACATGTTGGCGTCTGGAACGGAGATTCTGACAGTGATTTTGGCGGTCTGGCTATTGCGGTCAAGAACGGTTTACGCTGCGGGGCCATTAACTCCCCCCATTATGGCTCGGATATCGGCGGCTATTTTGGAGATCATCCCAGTGAAGAACTTTATACTCGCTGGCTGCAGTTCGGTACCTACTGTACCTTTATGGAGATTATGATTGAAAATGGTCACGATACAACTCAACGGACCATCTGGTATGACTATTATGATCCCGGTAACGATCCAAATCTGGTTGATATCGCCCGTCTGCAGTGCGAAGATCATCATGACCTGATCCCCTATACCAAATCATGTATGTACGAAGCTCATCAAAACGGCATGCCGGTTATGAAGCAGTTGATCTTCGCTTATCCCGATGACCCCAATCTCTACGATATGTGGGACGAATATCTGTACGGCCCGGAGATTCTGGTGGCACCGGTGCTGACCCAGGGAGCAACCTCTCGCACAGTCTATTTACCCTCAGGTAAATGGCTGGACTATAACGACAAGAGCAGCTCCCATATCGGCCCCACAAATATAACGGCTTCGGCGCCTATCGACATTATTCCCTTGTTTGTAAAGGCCGGTGCCATTATCCCCCGGGGAGACATTCTCCAATCCAACAATAACTGGACCCCAGGCTGGACCCCATATCTCAGAATAGAATTCTTCCCCTGCGAGAACACCGACAACACCTTTGATTACTATACCGGCAGTATCGTCCGGCCGATAAACTGCGCCATGTCCGCCGCTGGTGTTATCAATATCCAATTCGATGATCTCGCATACAGCGGTACCCTGGAGGTATATACCCAGCAATACAGCACCGTCAGCGGCGGATCCGGCCATTCCTTTGACCCGGCCAAAAATCTCCTTACGATTAACTTCAGCGGTGCCACTAATATAGAAATCACCGGTGCCCAAAGTATATTTTGACAGCAGAGCCGTAAATAAAATACAATTACTCGCATGCGCTGGTTCAATTTTGCGATCGTAGTATTTATTACCCTGGTGATTCAGGTTGGAATCGCGCGTTTGTTCGGTTTAGGGCAGCAGCGAGTGATGCCGGATTTACTGCTGGTTTTGGCAGTAGTATTGGCGTTTCGGGGTACCCGGGAACAGGTACCCATTGCTGGCTTTATCCTGGGACTGGTTAAAGACTTGAGCAGCCAGGCTCCTTTGGGAGGATATGCTATTGCCTTCGGGCTGATGACTTGGATTATCGTGCGTCTTCGGGAGTTGTTCTATGGGGACAATCCCGTAACTTTGATTTTTTTAACTTTTTTATGCAGCTTTTTGGCAGAGCAATTTGTACTGATAATTTGCGTGGTCAAAGGAATCCTGCCTGGGGGAGACTATGGTTCGATTACCGTGGTGCTATTGTTTTCGTCTTTGCTGACCGGCGCGGTGGCTCCCTATGGACAATGGCTGGTTATGAGACTTCATCGACAACTGGGACTGCCCAAACAGCGCAGGTACGGCCGATAAATAATAAGGGGACAGTAGATAGAGATGGAATTTAAGGTGATAACTCTGATATTGAGTTTCAGGATTAATTGTAAGGGACACTGGCAACAGTTGCGGTCAGGCTAAGCGCGTCCAACTCCAACAGATGATCCATATATTCCTGTAACTCATTTTCACTAAACTGGGTCAAGAACTCTTCGGAAGCGGTGACATTTAATTCCCTGACGGCATCGATCAACTCTGACTTGTTCATGAGTGCTCCATTCAATCAAATAAGCTTATGTCTATCCTGCGAAACACGAATAAATTGTTACCAGCTTGACCGTACGGAGCTGACCGGAAAAGCCTTGTTGGTAAATGTATCGACGGAGGAGTTGAAATTTCTTTAACTCATTTAGCTGAGTAATTTAAGTAAGGAATAGTTGTCCGATAATAGTTAAATGCCGCCTAAAATATACAATAATGTCTTATCACTTTTAGAGTATGAAAAAAACAGTTTAAGAAATAAATAATTATGGTGGTTCGTCTTGAAGATAATGTGTTGAATCAACGACTTGCGCCGGAACAGCCCAAGTTCAAAATTTGGAATTCGGCCGGCTTAATGCTCACCTATTGGTGCCCAAGTCGTTGTGCCTGTTGTTACGTATTTTCTGGGCCCCAGGCAGATAATCCTCAGACCCAAATGAGCGTCGAAATGGCCCTGGGAGCCTGGCGTGCTATTAGACAAATGGCAGGCCCGCGAGGGAAAGTCCATATAACCGGAGGTGAGCCATTTGGTGATTATGATCGGCTTAAACAAATATTACAAGATGCTTGTGAGGAAAAGCTGGAAGGATTGGAAAAAATCGAGACTAATGCCTTCTGGTGCACCAGCGAGCAGCTCATCCGGGAGCGACTGGAAGAACTCAAGTCACTTGGACTGAAAAAGCTACAGATCAGCACAGATGTATATCACCAGGAGTATATATCTCTGGATTTGGTAAAAAGAGCTGTAGAGGTCGGCTGTCAGATCCTGGGCCCGGACCAAGTTCAGATCCGCTGGCGGGACTTTTTGGCTCAACCAGTACTTGTAGCCGGGCTCAGCCGGACAGAGCGGGATTCGGCCTTTGCCGCAGCCTTGAAAAAACGTAAGGAGAGACTGCTGGGCCGGGCGGCTGAAGAATTGGTTAATCTTTTGCCACAAAAGGATTACAACGATTTTGAAGGTGAAAATTGTGCCAGAAATATATTGGCCGCTCAACATGTACATATCGACGGGGCCGGCAATGTTTTTTCCGGGACCTGCCTGGGTATCCTGGCCGGACGAATTGGGTTGGAGGACAATGCATCCCTCGAGAGGCTTTGGCGGCAATTGAATTACCACGAACATCCGATATTCTCCATTCTGCTTGAACAAGGTCCCGTTGGACTGCTGAAGGAGGCCCAAAAATATGGTTACCAGCACTTGCCATCCTATGCCAGTAAGTGCCATATCTGCTATGATGTCCGCCGATTCTTATACGAAATGGGCTTATATCCTGTACATTTGGGCCCGGATCTATGCTATGGCATACACGAAAATACGCTGGATAAACATGAAGACAAACTTGAGGATTGACGAAAGTATAAAAAAATAATAAACTTACAGATAGAGTTTTAATTCCTCAGCCTGAATTCGCCGCTTTGATAAACTTTCTAGAAGAATTCTTTAGTAATTTTATAAAATCATGGAAACCAACGTTGATTCCATTCTAGGCAAGCTGGTCGTCGATAAGCAGCTATGTACCGATAATGAAGTTCGGGAATGCAGGACGGTAATGAAAAACCTGGCCCGGCAAAACCGGCCTCACAGTCTGGCCGATGCCCTACTGGCCCAGGGTTATGTCACCAGATCCCAGTTGGAACGCATTACCAAAGCCATCGACGAAGCTCGGCCCATGCATCGTATACCCGGATTCCAAATTCTGGAAAAACTCGGTGCCGGGGCTATGGCGACGGTATTCAAGGCCCGCCAATTGTCTCTGGACCGGATCGTAGCCATAAAGGTGCTTCCCAAACGCCTCAGCGAAAATGCCGAATATGTATCCCGTTTTTATAAAGAAGGGAAGGCGGCCGCCAAGCTGAATCACCGCAACATAGTCCAGGCCATAGATGTAGGCGAGGCGGGGGGATATCATTATTTTGTAATGGAATACGTCAAGGGTAAGACCGTTTACGATGATCTGGCCAAAGGCATCATCTATAGCGAGCAAGACGTACTGGACATAATAATTCAAATCGCCGAGGCGCTGGAACATGCCCATGCCCGCGGCCTGATTCACCGGGATGTTAAACCGAAAAATGTCATGATCGCCGAAAATGGTGAAGCTAAACTGGCTGACATGGGTTTGGCCCGGGAAGCCGAGGATAAGGAAGCAGCCCAAATGGAAGCTGGCCGAGCCTACGGTACTCCCTACTATATTTCTCCTGAACAAATACGAGGAGAGCTGGACATAGATTTCCGGGCTGATATTTATTCGCTGGGAGCCATGTTTTATCATATGGTTACGGGGCGGGTACCTTTTGAGGCTTCCACACCTTCGGCGGTGATGCATAAACACTTAAAGGAACAACTTGTTCCACCAGACCACATCAATACCAGCTTAAGTGTGGGGGTTGCCGAAGTGATCGAGGTTATGATGGCTAAAAACCGCGATGAGCGCTACGGTAGCGTTAAACTACTCCTGGAAGACCTGCGCAACGTCCGTAATGGTGAACCACCACTGCATGCCCACCAGAATTTTGATCCCCGTGCCCTGGTCGATTTGGAACAACACAGCCCTCAGGCTACAAAAGAACCCGAAGATGAGCAAGAGGAGTCTCCGCAGGAGCTGGGTATGAAGATGCTCATTATAATCCTTTCAGGCCTGCTGGCGGTGGCAATTCTGGTGATCTTCGTATTATTGAGCAAATCCTGAATACGGTTTAAATAAGCCAGTTTTATTCAGTCCTTATTTTTTATCGGTTTGCAGAAATGTTCGATAACCAGTTTTGACAAATCCTCTGCGCTGAGGCTTTCAGCAAAGGGTACATAAAGACCGGGGTCTTTCGATTTCTTTTGATCAAGCAAATGTGCCGCCCAGGCAAAAAGATGCTGTGTTGCTTTAGCCGAATTACTTTTTCTATCCTGCAAGAGAGCCAGATTTATATGATCCAGCAGGGACTTGCAGCCTTCTGCGCACTCATCCAATGGGAACGATTCCATCTGATCAACCCAACCGGCACCTATTAAAAATGTGGTGATGCTAACCTGGTGAGCTCGCCTACCTGTTTGTTTAACCTTGGGCCCAGGCTGGAAGGCAAGCACGAGAAATTCATCCAGAGGTCTCATCCACCGATAGGCAGTAGTTAGCAGTTTTTTAATTTCCCTGATTTTGTCTTTTATTTGCTGGGCTTTCTCGAACTGCAGTTCATTAGAATATTTTTGCATTTGCTGCTTCCATAATTCTAAACCAGCCTGGGGGCCATTATTTAAAAAATCCTTCGCCTGTTCCACTACCAGGCGATAATCCTCTGCTGGGGTACTGCCGTCACAAACAGCCGCACAACGGTTCATTTGCGCATATGCACAGGCAGCGGCTGCAGGGGCCTTTTCGAGAATCTCCGGGCAGCGGCACAAATCAAATACATTTTGTAACACTTCCACACAATTTACCGCGAGTCTGCGGCTTACAAACGGGCCCCAATATTGCCCGGATTTCGAGTTTCGGTACCTTGTGGAGGCAAAATAGGGAAACTTAGTATTGGGATCGATATAGACGAACCAAACGTCTAAGCTGGGAAATAAATCCAGATAACTATCCGGGAATGCCGCTTGGGCGATATGAAAGTAGCTCAGATGCATTTCGAAGGGTGAGTAACAGCAACGAAACCAGATCCGACGAACGATTGCCTGGAGCTCAATCCGACGCGTCTTTTCTCCGACCTGAACCTCGGCCATCCGCCGCCGAACGAGGTTCCGCAGATTCGCACCAGGTAAGCACAACAGGAGTTGATTGTCCTCGGTCGAAAACAGGCACACCCCTGCTGTAGTAGGTAAATTCAAAGTAATTGCATTCAGATCCGCTTCAGGATCCGTCAAGAGACAACCGTCGCAAAAATCCTGGAATTCCATGGCGAAATTATAAGGCCTAAAATTGTCGCTTACAAGATGCAGTCGCCAAAAATCCGAAATATATCGCGAAAACAATACTCATACTCCAAAATGACAAGTGCAAGTACTTGATACCGATGTCTTACAATTTGCCGGGATTTCTAAACGAGCGGTAAGTATTTTTCTATTGACTCATTAGAAAATCCTTGGAATAATACTGTTTTGGTTTTTGTTTGGTTATTAGCTTGAGTGCACAGAAATTGAGATTATAGGTAATATTGAGAGTTTGGGTTGGTTTGTGTGCCCGCAACTAGCAGCGACCGGTCCGGCTTAAGCTGATTATGGTGTTTCCGACTAAAGAAATTTTGTTTGATCCAATACGGCTAGCAGGCTTGGCAGCTTGGTTCTATTTCTGTCTTTACCTCCTTCAGCGCTATCAGGACAGTGCTTTAATTCCGGATAGAAATAAAAAAATTTCCAACCTTATTTTGCTTTTGACGGGCCCGCTGTATCTGTTTACCCTGGCGATTATAGATATTGCGCGCCGAATCGAAAATAATAATATTTCATTTTTTAAAGCCATCAAAATGACCTTTAGCAGGTCGCTCTTTTCCAAGATTAATAGAAAAGGGTTCTCCGGTGCCCGGGGAGACTACGCCATCGTCCTGCTTGATAATTCCGGACGCAGTCTTTCGGAAGTGTATGGTGGCTCTCGGCAAAGCCGACAGCACCGCGAGATACTTGACCTTACCGAAGAAATCATCGGTGGCGCTATTCAGGAAAATGCCAGTGATATCCTTGTCGATCCCATCAATACTTCCTTGGGTACAATCAGGTATCGTATCGACGGTGCTTTGCGGACTATGTATGAGTTAGACTGGGAAACATGTTCTCCCATTGTCAATAGTATTAAGGCTATCTCAGGTATGGACATTGCCGAGAAACGCCGACCCCAGGACGGTGCCTTTGTAGCAAAAATGCCTATGGGTAGTATCTCTTTTCGAGTCGCCAGTGCCGGAGTTTTACATGGAGAGAAACTCGCTATCCGTGTACTCAATCAGATCAACACCCCGATGGATCTTATGCAACTGGGCCTTAACGATGAACAATATAAGATAGCCAAGGACATGATTAACCGCCCATCGGGCATGATCCTCACCTGTGGCCCCACCGGCAGCGGTAAGAGCACTACTATGTATGCCCTGCTGCGTTGTCTGGATTTTTCTTTGCAAAATGTGATTACCATTGAAGATCCTATTGAATATGTATTACCCGAAGCAAGCCAAATTGAGATTAATCCCAAGGCAAACATCACCTTTGCCAATACGCTTCGCAATGTATTGAGGCAGGATCCCGATGTGATATCAGTGGGTGAAATCCGTGATGAGGAGACAGCCTTGATGGCCTTGCAGGCCTCTCAGACGGGCCATCTGGTCCTTGCCACTCTGCATAGCAGCAGCAATATTGCCACTCTGGTCAGACTCATGGATCTGGGAATAAAACCTCTATTATTGGCTTCCGGCCTGGATATGATAATCTCGCAACGTTTAGTACGCAAGTTATGCGATCATTGCAAAACCAATGCCCGCCTGGACGATAGCCAGATCATAAATTTGAAAACTCGCAAGATCGATCCCAGCAATATTATGGTACCCAAAGGTTGCAGGTTTTGTGGGAGCACCGGCTATCTGGGCCGTATTGGAATTTTCGACATTTTGGTTATAAATGATGATATTAGGACGCAATTGTCCAAAAACAAAATATCTGTTGGAGAGTTAAAAAAAACAGGAGATGATAATTTCCGTAAGAATTTGCAAAGACAGGGAATGCAACTGGTGCTGCAGGGAATTACCTCCCTCGCAGAAGTTAAAAAAATAGTTTCAAGTATAGGATAAGGCATTATATGGCTTTTCTCATTACCATTATTGTGGGACTCTTGGTGGCATGGATTAACCGAAATAAGGGTTTTATCGCCATGTGGATATTGCTCTTTAACACACTGTCCTCAATCTACCTGAGCATAATGTTGAGTCCTACTCTGTTCGGTCATATTAAAGTTCTCAATTCGAGCGGATATTATCGTGCCCTGTCTATTTTGTTTACCGCCATATTAGTGTTTCTGTCTTTGCACAGCTTAGTTAATATACTTCTAGCCCCTGTGTTCGGCCCTGAACTTCCGCGCCTATTTGAAAGTTTTGGTACGTTTGTTGTTGGTTTTCTGGCTGGCCACTTCGCCTGCGGCTTCTTTATCTTTGTTATTGGCCTAATGCCGCTGGCCCAGGCTGGATGCATAAAAAAATATATGGATGGGAAAAACCTGGCTCAATCTGTGTCGATACCTGTAACTGGTTCTTGCCAGATACTCGGTGCCCTCTCTTTTCAAACTGACAGACGGAAACAGGAAGAAATTATTAATTGGCTTGCTGCTACTGGTGAACCAAAACAAAAGAGAAGATCTTCTCTAAGGCCATCTGGTAATTCACCTGCTGAAAACCCCCCGCCTCCCTCCTCAGGTTCCGATTGTGCTCCGGACAGCGAACCACAAATCTAAAGCAATACAACACCATACATAAATGCCCACATTCTGAAATTATGTGGGCATTTTTTACGTTGGCTTCTGATTAGAGATATTAGTCTTTAATATCCCCCTTACGAGCCCGACTGGGCCTTGCTGGAAATGTGGATTTGACCAGCAGGGACGATATAGATTTCCACTCTCCGGTTCAGTGGGTTACCCCGGTTGTTGGCCGCGTTCGGCTCGACCGGACGAAATTCTCCCATCCCCATGATGGCTAAGCGGGTCGGTTTTATACCAGAACTGGCAAGAATATTCTCTACGGAGATGGCACGATGCGCCGACAGGTGCCAGTTGGTCGGATGCTTGGCCAGAGTCTCGGGCTTTAGGATGGGAATGTCGTCGGTATGGCCGACGATGAGGATATCAAAACCCCCGGCAACAGCGGAATTCATGATCGCGCTAAAGGCCTCCAGTTGACGACGGGCGTCCGGCTGAACCGTGTCCTCGCCTTTGGCAAAGAGAAGATCACTTTTGAAACGAACTACTCCGTTCTTTTCATCATAGGTGACCATGTCGGAGCCGACCTTCTGGGCCCAATCGCTCAGGGCATTACTGAGCTCAAGAGGCAGGGCGGTCCGGCCCACCTGGGAAGAGAGCTGATTGATAAGGGCTTTTTTCGCCTCTAAAGAAGCTTCCAGGGCTTTAATCTTGTTTTTGTCAGCAGTCTGTAATTCACGGAGCAGGTCGCATTCCTGCTTATACTTTTCCATTTGCAAATTCCAGTTCTGCTGCTGGGCCAACAACTCTTCGATGCGTCGGTTGGCTTCCTCATTATGGCGCACACACTTGTCATATTGGTTCTTGGGGACACAACCTGACAGGGTAATTAAAGAAATGAGCGTAAAAAGGCTGCCTGCAATCCATCCGGATTTCATCATAATCTCCTTTCGCGATATGGTACCAGTTAATCAAAGTCTCTGGTTATAAGTATCCGGTTTTATTGGTAAATTTCAAGTGTCGGATTTATTTTTTTTAACTTTTTTAGGTTTGACCTTTTTGGGTTTTTCTTTCTTGGTTTTTTCTTTTTTGGGCTTCTCTTTCTTGGTTTTCTCTTTTTTAGGTTTGGCAACCTTGGGTTTACGGGGTTGACCGGCCTTGCCCATCATGAACAGCCCCCCCCCTACAATCAGACCAGCCGCCACTGCGGCACCGCCCATAATATACCAGATATTCCCGGCCAGCATACTCACCATAGTCGGCTGAACACCTATAAGAGCCGAAGTCGCTGCAAAGGTTAAATATAGCAGGATAGCAAAGGGCACTATCAGCATCACGCCAAAAATACCGCTTGTAGGGTCATATATCGAGACCGCCCTGGGCGCAACAGCTACTACTTCAGGTCCTTCTGGGGCTACTTCCTCGGCAACCTCTTCTTCGGAGGGAATTCCAAGCTGGCTGGGGAAATGGGGCTCATCAGTTCCCTCCTCGGCACTGGGGTAAATTTCCTCAAGCAGCTCGGCCCCAAGACTGGTATCATCGGCTTCCCGGCTCAGGTCCAGCAAGCCGCTACCGCTGCCGCTACTGCTGCTGTCCAGCGAGATCTGGTCATCGAAATCCGGAGTCAGCGGAGCTTCTTCCTCCTGTTTCTGGGGCAATTGTTCAGCCATCAAATCATCCGCTGTTAGTGGTCCAATGGAATCATCCTGTTCTGCGGCGGTGGAGTCGTCAAAAAACTTAGTTCCGTGGGTGGTAATAACCGTGTCGTCCTTTACCTGCTCGGTAGAATCATCCAGTCCGATCTGGTCCGCCGAATCGCCGGGCATAAGACCGATCTGGCTACCAGTATCCATGGGAGCAAGGCCGATGGAACTACCCATATTACTAAGGGACTCTTCCAGTAGATCATCGGAATTGGTCGGAAGTTCCTCCGGAGTGGGAGTTAGTTCAAAGATATCAGAAGAATCCTCCGGAGTGGGAGTTGGTTCGAAGATATCAGAAGAATCAGCCGGAGCAAGCGGGATCTCACCACTGCCGGAAAGTTCCACGGGATTGATGTAGTCCACCTCATCGACTTTGAACATTATTTTGGCACCGTCGCGAAACTCACGCAGGGAGCCGTTCTCGACTAGCGTATCAATCTGTTCCTTACTGATACCAAGTTTTTCAATTACTTCTTCTAAGGTGTAGAACATTTTTGCCATGATTCATCTTCCCTTAACTTTCGCAGTTTTATATTGCACTTATCGATGTTAATGGGCCTTATTGCGATTGTTTATATTTTTTGCTGATTTCGGGTAATCCCCGAAAGTCATTAAAAATTAGTTACCGGCTTCCATAGGCCCTTTCTTACAATTATGCCAGAATATTCAACAGACAAAAGTGCGAAAGCACTCTTCCTTTGCTTTTATGGTTTTACTTGCTCTCCTGGAGCTGTTCCGGTCGTACGGCCGCGCTTGAGCAATTGCTCAACTTCGCTCGGATGGGGCTTGGCGGTATTATAGTCCTCCAACTGAACATCATAGCGAAAACTGCGTGCAGCCAATAAAACAAGAGCTTCGTGGGCGGGCATATGTGCCTGGTACTGGTAAATACAGATCGTTTGATGCTGCCTGTCAATAAGGGCAAGTCCCTCCATGCCGGGGCGAATCTGAATTCTAACCGCTTCAATGTCAGCTCTATTCGGTAGGCAAATATCCCCTTCTTGACCATCCGAAATGGCGCAAGATTGCTGTGACAATAGAATCACCGCTGTAACGGTAGAAACAAGGATGATTACCACTGCCAGGGCCGATGCGGGTTGGTGGATCCGCTTTATCATAGCTCCTAAGGCCTTGTAGGTTAAGGTAGTTACATTATCTTTTTCAACACCTTTATTATACCCTAAATGCACCTGGATGCAAGATATTTTTTAAATGGAGATGGTCCCATAAACCCGCCCTATAATCCCCCCCAGACGGCCTTGGGCCGTCTTTTATAGGTTAAAATGTCTATTTTAACCAGGCAATACTGCTATAACACAACTTAAAACTAAGCGGGCAATTGCCTGATTATGGCCCGGTCACTGAAGGAAACAATGGTATAATAAGCCCAGCAGGATCCATTGTCATAACATAATTCCCACGCCAGTGAATGGTCGCCCCTCGCCACTCGGTAACCTTTTCTGTCAGGGGAATTCCGACCTCAATCCTATCACCCGGATTCAACCGGCCCAGGGCAATATAGTGTCCCGTTACATCACGTTCCCCCAAAGATTCCAGTTTTTCACCGTTAACCTTTACCACCATCTGACTGGGCCCCCCAATGTATTCCGGAATGCGCAGCAAAACTTTCGATTGTTTCAAAATAGTTATCCTGCTCTTGCCCTCTACAGGCTGGCATGTGTTTATCTGGGCGTATTCACTACTGCGGTTAAGAAGATAGTTAATACGCAAAATACCTTTTGACCAGTTCATAACATCATGCCAACCAGTATAAAGAGCCCGCACTCCGGCATATTGACAACAACCTCCCAGCATAATCTTGTGCCCATCGCTAAAATCATTTGGGACAAGAGATGACGGCCACGTTCCATTGAACCGCCGAGCTGTATCAAGCTCAGCTTCACAATCTGGTGTGTACAGCAGATAAGTCTCTCGCAAAATTCTTTCGAACGGGGCGGTAAATTCAATCTGGCTGAATGCTATTATATTGACCACCATTGCTTCAACGTCGCCGTGCAATTCAGCCCAATCATAATATTCCGGCCCAATCTCACAGCAGGACGCCAAGACCTCCGCTAGTTCAATAGCGTCCGCCCCACAGCAGGTCTCAGCGGCTGGGCCTCTGGGGCCTTCCGGAACCCAACCCATCCGACTACCGCCTCCGCCCTTCTCCGCTATCGTCCAATCGTAACCTCTCCGCGCAGCCGCCAGATATTTCTTTGCCTCCTCCCGCCGTCCCTTGTGTGCTAAATATCTCCCTAACTTTGCTATACCGACAAGCGCAGCTGTCCGTGTATGAGAATGCCACGTAAATGATCCATTTTTGCCAAACTTGTATTTGGCTCTCTGGTTCTCCGGCACAGCATCCCCCTCATGACCACCCAGTGTGCAATTAGCAAAGCGAATCGCTATGTCAAGGATCTCAGGATCACCGGTAAACTCCGCATACATCACTATAGGTTCCAATACTAGCCCGGCTCTCATATTAACCCATCCGCTTACCCGATCACCGGGTGTTTCAGCATCATAGGTATCGCTTGGTAAGCCGGCATAAGGCCCAAATTCCGGATCCATACCGCGAATTGTTGCTCTTTCATAGAGCCCTTTAATCATGCCGTCAAGGTAAGGCTTGATCTTTTCGCGCTCATTCGGTCTTTTCATATACCAGTAGCACAACGCCCTAAGTGTCCTGCTTTGGTCCCATATATGAAAAAAATATTGGTTATTTTTCTGGTCAGACATGGTAGGAACATAGACCAATCCGCTTGCTGGATGAATGATCGAAAGCAAATAATTTCGCTGCCCCGTCTCCACTTTCATGCCGGCAGAATCGTCACCTGTAATTTCACGCAGAGACTGCCACCCCTGCACCGCCCGGGCTGTACAATCGCCGTGATCCCACTGGCCCCCTTGTCTGCAAGTCAGCGGATATAGATTACAAACAAATAATGATTTATAGTATTCTTCCCTGCCGGCAACTCGTTTAGGCACCCTCTGCATAAAAACGTCCAAGGCAAGCTCTGCCATCCCCACCATATCTACCGGCTGGTTGCGCTTCTGCCTTCGTTCCTTCCTGAATTCCGCCAGTGCCTGTTCACGCATCTTTTTATGCTTATTAATAATTTCATTACATAACTCTGTAACCTGCTTGGACAGTCGCTCTATTTCTTTTTCCTTGGTCGCATATAACGATTTTATTTCCGCATGACTAAGTGCCCGCTCATAAATGCGCAGATCATCTATACACACTGCCGCATATTCGCCGTCCTTCAATGAGACACCGGGATTCATTGCTCCGACATGGATCGGATCTGAACTATCCGAACTTATTTTCCCCTTCACTGGAATACTGCCCAGCTTGGTGTCATTATCATATATCGCCATTGCTTCACCATCATAAGTGGCTGCAACCAGATGCCAGCGCTTATTGGCTACCGTGTCAGCAAAAGTTTTTACCCGCAATTCGCGATATTCCCCACCAACATTCAGACCAAAAATCAGGTCACCCTCCTTATCGAACATCAAAACCCTGCTCTTGGCATCTTGCCCCATTTTGTAAACAATCTGTCCCCTGGGAGCATCTTGACATAATATCCACCCACTAATAGTCATCTGTTCGCTTGGCATCAGTTTAGGTGTATTTTCAATACTGCCGATAATGTCCGCTTCTCCCCTGCCCGTAATAAAATGGAGCCACACCGCCCTGCCCGCAATACCGGGTACCCGATATACTTCCCTCGCTAAAACCATATCCCCTCCGTCTCCGCTGCTGTTCCTGATTTTTACCCCCGCCGCTTCGTCAAATTTCCACCAGCCCAGCAGCCCTTTGGACAAATCATCCCCCATAGCCGTACCCACAACGACACCAAAGAAAATTGTTCCCACAAAGACACATCGTATAGCTTTCTTTTTTATCACTTTTCATCCTCTACCGGCAGTTTTATCTCAGCCCTCAATAAAACTTAATCTCCCTTGAGTTTTTCCTGATTTCATTCCCTGGTAACTACTACCTCACCTATGGTTTTGACTTCCAACTGATAACCCGCCGGGTACTCTACGTGGTAGGATATTTTACCGTCTTGTTTTTGCCAGCTCAGCTCGACAAAACCGTCAGGGGTAGGCACCGAACCGGTGCACCAGTCGAGGCTATTATTGCAAAAGCGCAAGGTGATCTTTTTCCCTACCGGGTCAAGATGGTAAATCCCCAGCAGGTCTCGGTATAAACTGTGGGCCACATGACTGGCGAAACCATGATTACAACTGGCGTAACTATGAATATTTTCCCATAGGGTACCGGTTTGCACCGCCATAGGATAATAAAAATCGGCTAACTCATTCTGAATCTCCATCGTATGACCATAGCGGCTCAGCAGTTCCAGGCGAATATAATTACCGATAAAGGCATTGGCCTTGTGTATCTCCGGAAAAACTTTTTTCTCATCACGCAACGGTCCGAATTGCGTTACAAGATTTTTCCAGAGCTTGGGCTGTTTATCAGGACTAGCCAAGCCAAAGTAAAACGCAAAGTATTGGCAACACTCACTGCGGTTACGGGTAATTTCTAGCTTACCGTCTTTACGCAATGCGTTATCAACAAAAAATTCCCCATCGAATGATTGCTCATAAATTGTTTGTCTAATCTTACGCGACTTATCGGCCAGTTCATCCGAACCATACAATCTCCACGCCGCCGCCAGGACCGCTCCATACAGCATATTACTCGGATAGTTCACATCCTTGACAAATTTATTGGCCGCCGACCACTCGATAAAAATCCAGCTTTCCAGTTTTTCCAGCAGCCCGTCCTCGTTTTCAAATTTTTTCAGGTAATCCAGCAGCGCCATTACTTTAGGTTCCAGGGCTTTGACGAGAGCCTCATCCCCCGTGCGCCCAAGATATTCTTCCAATTGAATCACAAACCACATAGCCCAATTCGGAATAAAGACCCCGTTATAATGATCCGCCGGATAGCACATCGGCAACACCCCCCGGGGCAGATGGGCGAACGAAGGGGGTAGAAGGAAGTTTTCTAAAAAGTTTTTCTCGACAGTTGTTTCACCACAGAGCTCAAGAGCAACTCGTGAGGTGAAAAAACTGTCACACAGCCATCCCGCCCGCTCCCGCGAAGGACAATCCATAAAAATATCCGTAGCGTTCTGCTTGAACGTCTCCCGCGCCGCCTCGAAGATACGCATCAGATGAGGATCCGAGCAGGCAAATCGGCCCCGCTCCGCGTGCGGATTCACGTATTCACGTAGATACACCCCCGAGAAACTGCACTCACCTTCATAAACCAGCAGCTTAAGATATCGCAGCGTATAAGGCTCAATGGTTTCTACACTATATGTTCCCGGCTGTAGTTCGTAGGTAACCGCGTTCACACAACCAAGCCGCCGGAAGTTAACATCGTTTCCGCTGAGAATTTCATCAAAAATAAAATACAGCTTGGTTGGTTTCTTACAGCACAGCGTCGCCCCCATAAATCCCGTTAGGTTGCGCCCAAAATCCAGAATCCGCCACGAATTATCCCCCAACAAAATTGTATCTTTGGGAGAATAACCCGTGTTCAGATCTTGAGCATTTACAGAGCGAATTTTCTGCAGGTCCAACGAAGGGATAACCTCCAGTTCCGCTTCCTTATATCCCTTAAGTTTTTCGGAGATTTTCGTTAAAGAACGATCTTTCCAAAATTTCTTGGGCGGATGATTGTGTTCTATCTTACCTTCGGAGTAATACACCAGGGGACTGCGTTTATAGAAACGACTGTAGGGCACCCGCCGCGGCAAAAGCTTGCGCTCGGGTAAGATGCCTACTTTGACCCCCGACTGCTTTTGATAATCTCGTAACAGCCACTCGTCAAATCCAGGTTTCAACCGGTAATATTCAATAAAAGTACGCTGAAAACTATACCTCTGAACTTTTTGCACTCTATAGTCCAGAATCAAAGGTTCCAGACAAACTCCCTCTCCGCCCGTGGATACGAGTACCTTTCCTTCCGAAACTATTTCCGCCTGCAGAAAGGCCGGCTGGTCCAGCAAATAATAACTATTGATATTATATCCAGCGACCTCTATGGCGAGCACATTCATACCAGTTACAAGCCGTTCATCGAGTGGTATTTCATCCACCCGATAATAACCATGACCGGCCCGCGCCGGACCATGACCGAGAAACTCTCCATTAAAATAGATGCGATAAAGGGAGGACCCTGTGATACGTAAGGTGGCCCGTTTATTAACAGGTGCTTGAAAAACAGCCCTAAACCCAACGGAAAGATTCATCTCGGTTTCGCGCCCACTGGGCCAAACAGGTTTGGCCGTATGAAAGTAGTTATCAGAAATTTTCGGCAACGTTTTCAGGGTTTCGGCATAAACACAACCTATTCCTACAGCTAAAATCCCCCACAATACTATCAGCCAATTTAACATCGAAACACGCCTCGAAAATTGCATACTACCATTCCTTTCCTGATAAAATATGGTGCATATCTTAATAATAATATATCCGCAGGGCTAAAATTTTCATCCTAATGGCACTTTTGCTTATAGCCATTTTTTTCTGCGAAAATATTGTAACATCACTATCGCAATAGCAATCATGACGATCCAGACAGTTGGATAAGACCAGCGCCAGTTCAATTCCGGCATGTACTTGAAATTCATTCCATAAATACCGGCCAAAAATGTAAGTGGTATAAAAATGGTTGCTATTATCGTAAGTACTTTCATTACTGCATTCATACGGTTACTGATGCTGGAAAGATAGATATCCAGCATACCGGAAATCATCTCCCGATAGGTCTCCGTGGTATCGATTACCTGGAAAATATGATCATAAATATCCTTCAAGAACACTTCGGTTTTTTTCTCGATCAGGGGTGATTCGCTTTTTTGCAGATTATTTACCACCTCCCGCAACGGCCAGACGGATTTTCGCATATAAAGCAATTCGCGTTTAAGAATGTGAATCTCATGAAGCAATTGCTCTGTGGGATCAGCGGCAACCTGCTCCTGGAGCTTTTCGATTCTTTCGCCTATTTTCTCCAGGACTAAAAAATAATGATCTACAATACTGTCCACCAAAGAGTAAAGAAGATAATCGGCCTTTACTGTGCGAATACGACCTTTGCCTGTTTTTATCCTGTCCCGCACCGCATCGAAAACATCTCCCACACTTTCCTGAAAGGTAAGCACCACATTATCACCCAGAATCAAACTTACCTGTTCCAGGTTGATGCGGTCTTTTTTATCATTAAAACGAATCATTTTTAGTACCAAATAGATATAGGTGTCACGATCTTCTACCTTGGGACGCTGGCCGGTGTGGACAATATCTTCCATGGTCAAAGAATTAAGACCGAAAAGCTTACCGATATGTTCTATGGCCGATATTTCATGAAGACCATCTACATTAATCCAGGTTACGGTAGAGTCGGCCTTAAAAGGCGCCAGTTCCTCGGCCGAAGCAACCGTTTTTTCCTTGTAACTTTGTTCATTGTAATCAATCACTGATATATGCATGGATTCTGCCTTTTTCTCTCCGATATGCACCAAAGTACCTGGAGGCAAACCTATTTTTGTTGCACTTTTATTGATCATCCTGGGCATGACATCACTCCTTGTTATTTTTCGTTAGCTGACTTGTGGCTAATATTTTCTATTCTTTATCTTCCCTGGAAACAGGAAAAGGGTTCGGTGGTACGGTATGTATATGAATATCCCGTTGCGGAAAGGCAATGACAATTTTGTGTCTGCGAAATTCGTCGTCAATCGCCCGATTAACCCGATGCCATACCTTCAGATATTCATCTAAACTTGGAATGTACAAACGCAGTTCAAACTGAAGAGAGTTATCTCCAAATCCCTTGAATATGACTACAGGTTCCGGATCATTCAGCACCAGGGAATTTTCTCTCGCCACCCGATAAAGAATATTTTCCGCCAATTCAGTATCGGATCCGTAGGCGATACCTACCGCAAAGTCCATTCGTAAAATAGTGTCGGAAAGAGTCCAGTTAATAAGCCGGCCTGTAATAAATTCCTTGTTGGGTACTATTAATTCCTTGCGGTCCCAGCTTCTGATGGTTGTGGAGCGAATTTTTATTTGGGTGACTTTTCCACTTACGTCCCCGGCAGTTACGTAATCGCCCACCCGCATGGGACGCTCGAAAAGAATAATAAGTCCGGAAACAAAATTGGCAAATATTTCCTGCAGGCCAAAACCCAATCCAACCGTCATAGCCGCCGCCAACCATTGAACTTTTGACCAGCCGATGCCAATGCGACTAAAAGCCAATACCACTCCGATGATAACAATAAGATATCGAGTGGTGGTGGTAATGGCAAACCGTGAGCCCCGGTCCAGGGGAAGACGTTTAAGGATGAGAATGTTCAAAAGGCCTGGTACATTTCTGGCTATAACAACGGTCATAATAATGACTATCAGGGCCACTGCCAGTGAAGCAAAAGTGATGGCTACGACCTTGTTATCAACAGTGGTTTTCCAGAGTTCGACCCGATTCAAAATTTTTAAAGCAGGCAGCACATTACTCCAGATTAACCACAACCCCACAACAACGGCCAGAAACATACAAGCCCGAAGTACTTTTTTCGTTTGATTACTTATAGAAAGCAGACTTTCTTCCGGTATCGGAGTAGTATCATTGTCTATTGGGGTTCCAGTTATAGATGCATCCGGTGAGTCCGGGCCGGATTCCTCGCCGCTGGTCTCCGGCTGGGCGGCTGGCCCTGACTTTTGCAGCGCCTGTTTTAGGGCTAGTTGTTTATGGGTAACAAAAATCCCCCGAATCAGGGTCGCGTGTACGAACAATACCGCTACCACAAGCAAGATGGAAGAAACCAGCCTTTCCTGTAACTGTTGGGCAGTATAGTAATATCCCGCCCCGGCCACAAACGCCAAGGCCAGCGGCAGTAACACACAAAGGAAATACCAGATATAGCGGAGTCTATCTAACCAACTATCCCGATGTCGATCCAGAAAAGTTTTCATCCCCCTTCCCGCCGGGCGCAGAATAATACCCATAAATACCGACAAAGTAATCATTAGAAGTATAAATGCTATACGTCCCAAAGAATTTATCCATTCATCTTCCTGCTGTTCCTGGAAAATACAAAAGATAAAAATCAAAGGGATCACTGTCGCAATAAACCACGTCAGATTATTTCTGATAAGTAATCGTGGTTCCTTGGGCATGCGAAAATGAACGTCTGCCAAACCGTCAGTCCATAAGGACCGCCGTAAAAATTCCAGGAACAGGTAGTAAACGGAGGTGTTTCTCAAGGCAGTGGATAAAGATAGGGTAAAAGTATCGGATACCCTCAGGGAATACCCCGGCGTTCCCAGGAAAAACAGAAAAACTGCAACCGGCGTTGAACAAATTATTGTGTATAAATAGCCTCGGGCCGTGTGCGCAAAACGATCGGTATGAATGTCGGCAATCAACCGGGAGTTATTTTTATTTTCTCGTGACAATCTTGGTCTCACCAGAAATAAAAACAGTATCAATAATGCCGCCCCCACCACAGAAATAAAATGCAGTTCGATATAGTCACGCAAGGTCCGGAAAAATTGTTTCCAGTTGTCATAACTGATCAGCCACGAAAGTCCTTCTTGAATTCGGGCAAAATCCCGAAGTTTCAGGTTGGAAGTACTCTTGAGCCAGAGTATATTCTCATCGATATATTTGCGATATTCACTTACCTCCTTTACTATCAAGCGTTCTTGTACGTCCAGGTCGCTTAGTTTTTCAAGATAGTCGTGATTATCCGATTTAAGTGTCTGAAGGATATTTTCTCGAGAGCGAAGTAATTCTTTCGTTTTTAAGGCAATTTCTTCTTTTTGGGCTTTGTCTGTTTTCTCCTTCACCTGGGCCATGAGTTCCTGAATCTTCTTCTCCGGATCGGCTAATTCGGACAACTGCTCATCCCAACTGATTCCTTCCAATTGAGTCTGGGATATCTCCGCTACGCGATTACTTATGTTTTTCCTGAGCATCTGAATATCGGGCAGATCGTTTCGTTTACCCAGAAGTAATAGCCCAATCACATCGGTCAATCCCGCCACTCTAACCCGTTCTTTATCCCTGGCAAAATCTTCTGTGACATAGTTTAGTTCTTTCTTCTTATTTAGCAACTGCTGCGCTATCTTGGTAATCTTATCAACTAGACTGCTTTGGCTTTGTGCCAGCTCCGAGTTGACTTTCGTGATCTGCTTGATAACCGGATCGTCGTGCACCGCCGCCTGTGCTGCTTGCCGGGCCTGCTGGACCGTCTGCTCTGCTTTGAGCTTCTTTTCCTGATTAACCGCTTTCTGCCAAAACTGCACTAGTTTCTCACTCTGGCCGACCTTTCGCGCCGCCAGTTCTCGCCGCGCCGCCAGCAAGTCTCCCCGCGCGTCATAGCTGAGCATTTCTACCTGCAAAAAATCGATTTTTTTCTCCCAGGACTTCTGAGATATTTGCAGTAGGATTTTTCGTCCCTGGCTCAACTCCGCCGTTTCCTGTCCCGCCCCCGGCAGATCCAATTGACTCTTGATTTTTTCAATTTGCTCCTTGGCGGAGGCGATTTCCCGTGGTATTTCCGTTCGCCGCTTGGATCGTCGCTTGGGCTCATCATCCAATTTCGCCAAATCCTCTTTGCCCTTGGTCCAGGCAGCTTCCGCCTGCGCCAGTTGGCTTTCCATTTCCGTAAGCGGCTTACCCGTAACTTCCGGCTGTATCTCCTCTGGTGACTGGTTTAATTCCTTTTGAATCTTCTCTAAAAGTTCCGGGGCCCCCTCTAGCTCCTTCTTCAATTGGTTAGAGGATTGTTCATATTGGAGAATTAGATTCACTTGCTGCAAACACCCCTCGTAAATCTCCTTTAGTTTCTTCCGGTCCTCCTCGCCTATGTTGTTATCTTCTGCCAGTTGTTTCAAACGATTCTGGAAGTCGGCCGAAGGAGACTCTGCAGACAGATTCACGGTAGAAACTATTTCCGTTGTTTTCTCGGGAACCGGTTCCGTTTGCCCCCGTACATTCCCGGAAGAGCATATTCCCCAAACCAGCATCAGTCCCACTATCAGTATCTTAACTGTCTGTTTATTCATTGTTTTACTGACCATAACTTAAATCATCCTGTATAAAGTAGCCGTATTTTCGGTAGTCCCGGTTAGAGTGTCCTGCAGAATTTCTTCAAAGCTGCCCGAACACCCAGGTGTTTTTGCTCAAGTGAACAAAAGGGCGACCTGGATAACTCCAATTGTACCCAGGGCAGTTCCGCCGCGTGTGCACGAATAATATAACCGCCTCGGAATGGTTTGTTAAACGCCGGTGCAAATCCGAATTGTTCTTCCAGGCAACCCGCCAAACGCTCCAACTGCACTTGAGAACAGCTCCCCTCGGCATTGCTCAGACAGATATGGGGTCTTTCCTGCCCCTCATCCGGCCCCAGCGGCGGCCCCACCCCTGCCATCGTATGACAGTCAATTCCGAATAAAACTTCCTGAGATAATTTTGAGAGTCTATTATGATAGGGTTGGTAATAGTTGGCAAGCAAAGTTTGGACCATACCTTCGGTTAGAGGGGCCCGATACACCGGTATATTCCAGCAGGTATGTGTCTTGACCACACCATCCTCACGACGATCATCAGGGGCCCGGTTCATATCTACTATCGCCCGGGCTATCGAAGTGGTTACAAAGTGGGTAACTTCACCGCGCAGGTCATATATCTTTCCTGCTCCCTCGTCACCATCTTGAAGAATCTGGTCCGACGACAAAATACAATAATCCTGCACCTCCGGCGGTATCTCCAGCCCCGCATGAGCTACCGAGATGATAAGCGGCAACTTCAACTTCCCGGCCCTCCCGCCGATCCGTCCCGACGAGGATCTGCTACCCCAATAAATTCACCGTCTTGACGCATTACCAATTGGACGCATCCCAGATAAAACGAATACGGTTCTCGTTCATCAATCAAAAATCCGTGTTTTTCCAACAACTTAGGGATGTCGTCGCGCATGCGTGAAGCTTCCATAGAAACCTTCCCTTCAAGGGAACAGTGAAGACGGGGAGCATCCACGGCCTCGTAGGCGGATTGACGGCCCAGACGCAGCAATACCTGCAAAATAGAGGATACTATTCGCTCGCTGCCGGGAGAACCAATGGCTAACCAGGGTTTGTGGCCTCGAAATATTATTGTGGGCGCCACGCTCGCCCAGGGGACCGCATTGGGACGTAGATAATAAGGATGTCGTATATTTTCCTTATCGTAGGCCATCATGTAGTTATTGTATAAAAAACCCAGCTCCGGTGTAACCACGCACGCTCCATAGACCCGTTCGATGGATTGTGTTAAGGCCACAACATTACCCCAATGATCCATTACCGAAAGGTGGGTGGTTTCTCCTGAACTACGGATCTGCCGGCGAATTTGACGAGCGATTCGCGCACCATATTCCACACTCAACATATGCTTGCGGGAAACCTGGGCATAGTAATTGGGCTCGTATGGACGGTCGCTGCGGTCTCGAAACGCCTGCTGTATGATATGGGCCAACTGCAAGGCTCCCTGGGGTGTGTCGGGATTGCGAGACTTCGCCGGAAAGTTACTGGTGATATTGAGCATCTCAATGAGACCCCGGCCGGCACCCGGCGGCGGAAAGGTAAACACCCGAGTGCCATCAAAATGGCAGGTTACCGGCCGGCGTTCGATCGGACGAGGTCTCTGGGCCAAATCGTCCAGGCGGAGCAATCCACCGTTACGAATCATGTCCAGATGAATCAGCTTGGCAATCTTGCCGGTATAAAATTCCTTTATCCCCTTTGCCGCAATCGTTTTCAGCGTCTGGGCCAACGCCGGTTGACGAAAATGCTCACCCACTTTATAAGTACGTTTACCATCCTTGAGGAAACACTCTGCCGCCGTACCCACCCGCAGATGTTTCCGTTCACGCCGGGCAAGGCGGCGTTGTAATTCTGTAACGCGATATCCTTCTTCGGCGAGTTGAATTGCCGGAGCTAATACCTGATCTAACTTGAAAGTACCATACTGTCTCAGGGCGTAGCTGAGAACCGCCGGCGTGCTTGGTACCGTGGTGGCTTTATAGCCACGCTGATAATCTGCAGGAGAACACGCCGCTCGAAAAGTCAAATTTGGAGCTCGGGAGGAACCATCCAAGGCAAAAGTTCGTCGGGTCTTGGCCAGATGGATAAGCATCATCGTCTGCCCGCCCAATCCGGAGGCGGCCGGCTCGCATACCCCCAGCGCCCAAGCCGCCGCCATAGCGGCATCGATGGCGTTACCACCCGCTTGCAGTATATTAATACCGGCCTGCGTTGCCAGATAATGCTGCGTAGAAATCATCCCCTCACTAGAGACTGAAAAACGATGGGGTATAGGCAATTGCCCAGAGTTTAAATCCGAATCTAAAAAATCGGCGTCTATTTTATCCGGGTGGTGATTTTTCATTACGGTTGAGTCCTTTAAGCTGTCGCACCAGAAATTCAGCCAGCAGCAACGTACGCTGCATAATGCTGATCCGCTGGACGGCTTCCTGGGGAGTATAAAGGTTTTGAGCTACCGGTCCGATCCCACACAATACGGCCGTCGATTGCGGTACCTGACCCGCCACACTCGGCCAGAGTGATGATTCCTCCTCCAGAGGAATATCCCAGTGCGAGGCCACTTCACCCAAAATCCTGAGCAAATCACGATTTTCCGGACGGGTCTTCATAGCCGGACGATCAGATATCTTTTCCAATTCCCAACGGACCGAATCCTTCCCCAGAACCTCACGCATCTTCTCCTCCAGTTCCGCGACAAGTTTTTCCTCGATATAGCTGACCAGGAGGGTCACTTGGGCCCGATGGGGCAAGAGCATCGGAAAGGCATCGGTTTGTATATCTTTAGCCGCAAGGGCAATTCGATCTTTGCGCGAGGACAGTTTTACCAACTCCTCCAGCTTCACGCACAGCCAGTACAGGGCATCGGGTTGCTTGGTAACCTTACCCAACCGCTTGGGAGCTACTTCCACCCGAAGGCGATATTTTCTTTGGCCACGTCGCTGGGTAATAATCTTGTTTACCGGATTACCCGGATGTAAAACCAAAACCTGTTTCGCCCGCGCCGAGACCTGCTGAATCATTTCTGCACTATATTTGTTGTCCCGGCCTTCATCGGTGAAATACATCACCCCAATCGGCAACCGTTGGAGACGGCGAATGTGCTTTAGTCCCCTCAGAGCAAATTCCAGCATTACCAGCGGTGCACGGGAAAGGCCCAAACCCTCACCATAAAGCCATTCCGGGTCACGGCGAAATTCCTGTGTGGGTACCTCCTGTCCCAGCGGAATATCCAGATGACCGATAAAGACAGTTCCATCCTGCAGCCCGGCCCGTGTCTGCCACGTCCAGGCCACCTTCTCGTCCGTAAATTCCTCCACTTTCTGCAGCCCGATTGTCTCCAGGCTTTGTTTGAGTTTTTGCACTGCTTCCTGCAGTCCCACCGGGTCATTCGTTCGGCTGTGCAGTTGTGCCCAATTTTCTAGTCTTTTCTCGATTTGATCACGACGTGCAGTCAAAAAAGAAAGCATTAATTCGCCTGAGTCAGCGTTCTTCAAATCGAGTTTCAGAGGCCTGGGGGTGCCGAAGTATCGGGCGCTGGCCACCTCGACTAGGCGATTTATTACCGCCGTGAAATCCAGACCAGCTTGGGCTGCACCCACCAGGTAAGAACCATGTTCGCCCAGACTGGGCAGACTATTCACTTCCAATATGTAAATATTCCCTTGAGCATCCAGCCGCATATCCACCCGGCAGCAGTCGTAACAGCCCAGTACCTGGAAGGCATTTCGAGCTGTTTCGACGGCTTTTAGGCTGAGCTCCTCGCTGATCCGGGCCGGACATTCGAATCCTATCTCTCGACCGGAGCGCCGGGTTTTATCTTCATACGTATAAATCTGCAGCCCTTCGGAACCGAATTTGAGTTCCACCGGCGGAAAGGCCTCCGGCGGATTGTTGCCGATCAAACCTACGTTGATTTCGCGTCCTTCGATATATTGCTCCACCAAAACCGGTTGTTGAAACTCATCAAAAATAAGCTTGGCCGCTTCCCGGAGCTCCTCTTCGTTATTCACTATTTTTAGACCGAAAGATACCGCTTCGTTCTTGGGCTTAACGATCATCGGATAGCTCAGTTCCGGCAGTTCCATATCCCAGGAATTCAAAACCACAAAGTCCGGTGTCGGCAGTCCGTGCTGCCGGAAGATCATCTTGGCCACCACCTTATCCAGGGCTAACCCGTGCGCCAGCGGACCCGAACCCACGTAAGGAACTCCCACCATCTCCAGAATACTGGGCACATGGGTATAACGAGCCTGGCCCTGGATGCCGTACGATATATTGAAAACCAGCCCCGGACGCTCTCCCTTTATCACCCGCGGCATAAACTCCTCCAGGCGATCTACCAGATCCTTGTCTCCTTCAATGGTTTTTACCTGATGTCTACTGGTGCGCAAGGCATCTGCAATCCGCTTGATTGTTTTCTGCCCGATTATTTCCCGATTCGGTATCCCAAACAGATTGATTACATTTTTGAAATCACGATTATATACTATAGCTACCTTCATAAATACTTTCTGCTTATATAGTTTTCCTGTCCTGGACGGAAACCTTCTTTGTCCAGCCTGTAATATTATATTTCATAAAATAGATATTCTCCAGTCTGCAATATTGTATTATATTAAATATATTTCCTCCCCGGCATAGCTTGAGCTACGTTTGTCTTTGGAAGATTGTGGATCCAATTTATATCCAGAATGTTTATTTATAAAGGTGTTTATACATACGTACCTCAGGAGTCAAAGCACGTCTATTTTTAGTCTTACTCAAATATATTTTCTTTGTCTTTGATTGGTATATCCACTAGTTCGCCGTAAGCTGCTGACTGGTACATCACCGATACAATTTCCAGCAAATGTCTTACTTGGCCTTATACTCTTATTTTAATCCCGTTGAAAGCTCGCACTTCAGGTCAATGAAGCATTGTTTTCGCATAACATGTAGGCCGGTAACGGGGCCCAGATCACTTGCCGTCGATCATAATTTATTGATTGTATTTGACAATCTATCTTAGAAAAATTACAACAATGCATAATGCACGATGCGCCTTGTCGTTACATGCTATTATTCAGCCTATGGCCGTAAGGAATGAAAATTTGAATATAAAAAACCTTAAACGTTCAAATATCACCAGCTGCTTGCGGGACAACTGTTTGCGCAGTCTCAGGAGCATCTTCTCATCACGGGCCTCCATCAGCCGGGTAAGCAAGCCTGCAGGCAGAATCAGATGAAGATAGCCCCTACGTGTTTATCAATAATCAACGTTTGGCTCATATCCTACTGAGAAGAAGCATTGGCGAATGGACTCCCAAAAAGGAGCTCGTCAATAATGTATTAATACGGCTGAAGAGATTTTGCAGAAAGACGAAAATCACAGAATTTTGCTTGCATGATCTCCGGCGGACATGCATTACAAACTGGTCTCAAGAACTTCCGATTGAAACTGTCAAAGAATTGGCAGGTCACTCCAGCATCGAAACAACCCAGAAGTACTACCTCTCAGCAAGACAGAGCGATATGGCTATGGCACCGAAGATTCAGTCCAAACTTTTGGCCTCATTGACGAACTATGGTTAAAATACCCCACTTTTCGGACTCTAAAGAGAAAAAGCAAAAGCATAACCTTTTGCTGGAAAAGAACTTAAAGAACCGCGCCCGGCAGGACTCGAACCTGCAACCTTCGGATTCGAAGTCTGAAAAACTAGGGTTGCAAACTGCTGATAATACAAAAGTTATAGATTCTCAATCCGGTGTGGTGCCGAAAATGGTGCCGTCGGAACACGAAATCGGTCAAAAAAATACCCCCGAAAATGTATCTGTGACTGAGCAGGAAGGCAAAGAAACTCCCTACGATGCGGGGGTAATGGAACTGGCAAAAAAGCTGGCGCAGTTGACGCCGGAGAAGCGTGCAGTGCTGCTTAGTCTGTTAGATGAACTGAATTAAAGCCGGGGAAAGTCTGGTACAATGAGATGGATAATACAGCTTTTATGAGAGCATTTATCGGAGGATAACCGCAGAATGCCGCAGATTACCGGTCATGGCGAGAAATTGAGCCGTAAGCAGGAGCAGGCCATTGTTGCCCTCCTTGAGAAGCCTACGGTCGAAAAGGCTGCCCAGCAGGCGGGGCTAGCGGAAAAAACGCTACGGCTGTGGATGAAAAAGCCGGAATTCCAGAAAGCATACCGGCAGGCACGGCTGCAACTGGTGGATGAGGCTATTAAACAGCTACAAAATTCCTGTACGGTGGCTGCCCAAACGCTAAAGGCGATTGCCATTGATAAGCAGACACCTCCTGCTAGCCGGGTGTCCGCCTGCAAGGGTATTTTCGATCTGGTGTTCAAAGGTACGGAATTCTGCGAGATAGTTGAGCGCCTGGACAGGCTGGAAAAGTCAATAAAAGATATACGGAGGCAAAGTCGATGGTAAGAGTTCAGCAGCGGGTCAGTCAGTTGGAAAAATTTGTCGGGGAGAACACAGAATCAAATGAAATTTCAGAGGAGGAAAGGGACGAGCTTTACCAAAATGAGTTAATCAAACATGGGGGGGTATCCCCAGAAGAGGCATTCCAATATCAGGGACAGGAATTGTATGGAATGTTTCTGGATAACCGAGATTGTGCTGAATACCGGATTCATTTTCTAAGTGGTCGGTGTAATGATGGGTCCTGTGAACCTAAAGGGCAGTTTAGAGAATATTGCAGATGCATTGCTTTATTTGTAGTCGAGTCATATCGACGGAATCCTGCATGGGGCCCATGCCGGGAAGATATTTTACGTATTGCCCAGGGAGATTTCAGCAAGGGCATGGACCAGGATGAAGAATTGAAAAATATTTCCGAGAAAATTTGGGCCAAGGTAAGAAATGCCCGCATATAGAAGATATAAATCCCTTATTGATAAATCATATCGAAAAGTTCATCTGCTAACTTCTTATCAAGTTTTTTAAGGTTTCTGCATTC